>Ga0247723_1000577_pt1 | contig 24471 bp, 19 predicted proteins | sample MSEWelMarce5H_FC_FD_189079 | JGI IMG/M metagenome (GOLD analysis project Ga0247723, IMG submission 189079) | Subsurface sediment microbial communities from gas well in West Virginia, United States - MSEEL Well Study Marcellus 5H_FC | ecosystem: Environmental > Terrestrial > Deep subsurface >... | reverse complement strand
GCTGACTTTAGAATTAAAAAATATTTCTTTAATAATTTAAATAAAGATTATATTAACAAAGTACACTTAGTTAAAAATTCTTTTTATAAAGAAATATGGATTAATTACCCTAAAGGTTCTTCTACAGTATGTAATGAAGCTTTAGTGTTTAATTACAAAAATAACACATGGTCTAAAAGAACATTACCATCTTTAACTTACGCCTTTACTGGTCCTGCTAATGTATCTACTACATTTCAATATGGAACTGAAGTAATATACATGTGTACTAATACAACACAAACATTAGTAACAGATAGCAATTATTTAATGTGGAATGGTTCAGCATTAGTCGCATATACATCTTATATTGAAAAGAAAAAATTAAACACAGGGGATGTTACTGGAAGTACAATGATTAGCTCTGTCTATCCTATATTTGATCAAGTACCTAGTAATGCAAGTATTACTATAAGAGTAATAGGGCAAAACAATTATGTAGATAATATTGATTTATCAATAGATGATCCTGATTTAAAAGATACATTTACATTTTTACCTAACAATGAAAAATCTCAGGGTTACAAAGTTGATCCAAGAGTATATGGTCGTGTAATGAATTACAGAATAACAACTACTGGCTATTGGCGTTTAGCTACTATGTCACTTGATTCTAAACAAATAGATAGGAGATAAAATGCTTAATCCACCTATCACGGATAACACAGATTTAAATTCTTTTTTAACTCAAGTATTTTTAGATTATCAAAATAATTCTAGCGTTTCAAATTCAGTGGTATCTACTAATACTAGTACTGGTTCAATAGCTGATAATTCAGGAAATCTTGTTGGCTATCTTTATAGATATCTTGATGTCAAATATGCTGATGATGCTATTGGTACAAATATATCTGATAACCCTTATTCAAGAACATGGTTTGGTGTTAGGAATGATGATACGGTTATTGAAAGTTTAAATCCAGCAGCATACACATGGTATGAAGTAGCTGATGGTGGATTTGGTATTAGTAAAGTATTATGGGTAGCTACTACTGGTGGACGATTTGCAACATTTGCAGTATCTACAGAGGCACCTGACGATAGCAGACAATGGAGAATTGTACCTCAAAGATCTATTGATTTAGATAATCCATCTGCAGTATTTAATCAATATTTAATTATTAGATATGCAGATGATTCTGTAGGCACAGGTTTATCTACAACACCTACAAATAAAACTTATTATGGTATATATACAAGCACTGATGGTTCTACTTCAGTAGATCCAACTTTGTTTGATTGGTCACCTTTTACCTTTGGAACCACTTATGAGCTATATTATAGAGCTTATGGTGGGCGTAATATTGATGTATTACCTGCACAAACAAGACCGTTAGGATATCTTGAATACAAAGGGGATGTACTCAATTTAGATGTATCAACCTTAGGTACAGTAGATACTATTGGTATTATATCTGAAGCACCACTTATTATTGAATCACCATACAGATATTTATTAGTGCAATATGCTACTAGTATTACAGGAACAAGTATTAGTAATGATCCTTCAGGTAAAACTTATTATGGCTTACAAGCATCTGATGTATTAACAGTAGATAATAATCCTGCTGATTATACATGGTTTGCAGCAGGTGGAACATTTTTAACTACAGTTAATTTATGGGTAAGAACTAATTCATCTAATGTAGTTCAATTTAGTTTAACTCAAAATGCTCCAGACAATTCTGGTTGGCAAAATATATGTGAGCAATCTGACTTAATTGATTACATTGATATGTATCAAAGAACAGGATCTGTTGTTACAGGTATTACAAGCCCTACTGATGGTAATATTTCCTATTATACTAACACTACTGGTATTACTAATGTTAATTTAACACCATATGGGCAAGGATCAACTACTAGTGGTTTTGATATTGATATTACTACAACAGCTACTATTGGTGTAGATCAATTTGGTAGAGTATATAGAACAGGTGCTTCTGACCAAGTATTATTTAGTTCAATGCTTACTACTGCAACATCAGGACAAACAGTATTTACTTTTTCTAACGCACAAACAAATCAGATATTAGTATTTAGGAATGGTGCATTTCTTAAGCCAGGGACTGATTATACAAGAACTACAACCACAGTAACATTTTCAGATGCCTGTGCAGTAAATGATAAAATAGCAATATATTATATTCGTTTAATTGATGGTGCTACGTCTGCTGATAAAGTTCCTTTTATAACAACTAGTTCTACATTAACAGATGGACAAACTTATATATCATCAACTTCTGCTAATGGTTCTGAGTTATTATTTATAAATGGTACTTTAATTGTTGATAGTGATTATGATTATTTTGGAACAGCTCAAGGATATATATTAAAAACAGCATCTAAAGGTGGTAATTGTGATGTAGTTACTTTTTCTTTTAATGCTTCTAGTGTTCTTATATTTGGTGAAAACATTACTGAAACAATTATATCTTCTACCAATGTAGTGTTTCCAACCCCTTATTATAGAAATTCGCATTTAATGTTTCTTAATGGGGTATTGTTAAGGCCAACATCAGACTATTCAATTCCTGGATCAACATCAACATCATACAATTTAACTGAAATAGGTACATTAAATATTGCAGGACAACCTTACCAATATTGTTCATTTAATAAATATGGCGAAGCATCAGCATCTTCTGTAAGCGCTGCGGGTGTATTAGGTATGGATATGCCTGTTGTAATAGATCAAAAACCAACAATAGCAGATATGTTCAAAGTTATGCAAGATCAAATAGATGAACTACGTTTACAAGTGAAAGGTCAAACAAATGACACAAGCAGTTAATTTAGCAAATTTTGCTAATTCGGTAGATACTTCGGGTCAAGTACCTCCTACTGTATTAAATGCTGTAGTTCCTCTTTCTAAAGGTGGCACTAATGCAGCAACAGCCGCAGATGCTAGAACAAGTTTAAATGTACCTTCAAACTCTGGTACAACAGCAACAGGAACATGGCCTATTAGTATTACAGGATCAGCACCTAGCTTAGTATCAACAAACTTTTCAATAACTGAATCAGGTGGTAATTTACTTATTAAGTATGGATCAACAACCTTAGTAACTATTGCCTCTACTGGAGCAATTACTACAAATAATTCAATTAGTGCTGGTGGTGCAGTCTCAGGAAGTTAAGGAAAAATATGGCAACAACAACAATCAATTCTTCAGGAATAACATTTCCTGATTCTTCTTCACAAACATCTTCTGGATCTACAGGAGTTAACCTTATAAACGTTTACACATCATCAGGTACTTGGTCAAAGCCTACAGGTCTTAAATCAATAAAAGTAACTGTTGTTGGTGGAGGTGGTAATGGTGGAACAAACACTAGTGGAGGTACTATTCCTGGTGGCGCTGGAGGAGGTGGTGGAGGCACAGCTATCCGTTATTATTCAGCAAGCTCTTTGTCCTCAACACATCCATATGTAGTTGGAGGAGCTGGTGGAACCTCATCTTTTGGAAGTTCACCTATCACAGTAATTTCTGCAACAGGCGGGTCAAGCGCATCATATGGTATTGGTGGTGCAGGTGGCGTAGGATCAAACGGTAATATAAATATTGGTGGACAGGGGGGTTCAGTTGGTCATGTGTATAGTGGTAGTACTTATGGTCCAGGTGGAATAGGTGGGTCCTCTAGCTTAGGTGGTGGTGGACTTGCTAATCTTAATAGTGCAGGTGGCGCTGGACAAGCCTATGGCGGTGGTGGAGGTGGTGGCAACTCTGGTAATCCTGGACAATCTGGAGGAGCAGGAGCTGCTGGCGTTGTAATCATTGAAGAATTTTATTAACAAATAATATTAAAAGGAATAAGTATGGAAATAGTAATACTACCTCCAGAATTAGTTTTAAAACACTGGGCAGCTATTTCCAGCTTGTTAGAAAAAGCAATAGACAAAGGTCAAAGTGAATCTACTTTAACTGATCACATGCGTAATATACTTAATAACACTACACATTGTTGGGTGATAGGTAACAACAATAACAATATTGTTGGTGCTGCATTAACACAAGTAATACAATATGCGCAATATAAAACACTTCATATTATAGCCTTTGCAGGTAAAGATTTTAAAGAGCAATCTAAAGTATTTCCCACTGTAGAAAAGTTTGCAAAACAAATGGGATGTAAAGCTATTGAACAATGGGGAAGACCAGGATGGGCAAAAGAATTACCCAAGTATGTTCCTGGTTTTAAACAAGCATACGTAGTTATGAGAAAAGACTTAGAAGGAACATATAATGAGCAAATGGAAAATAAGTAAAGTTACAAAGCGTTATGGCGGCGGTGGAGGAAGTGGTGGCACAAAAGAGGTTACTACAGAAAACATTCCTGAAGAATTTAGACCAGCTATACGCAATGTTCAAAGTACTGGACAAACTCTTTTTGAAAGAGGTGAACTAAGTAAAGTAGCAGGTGAAAGTGATTTACAAGCTAAAGCTTGGGATTCAGGTTTATCCGATTTAGAAAAAGCTGTTGCAGCTAATAGAGGAACATTAACAGGTCAACGTGCTCGTTTAGAAGACATGGCTAATACAGGTGGAGCGGATCAACTTAGAGACGCACTTGAATTAGATGTTGGTATGGGTGCTGCTAAAATTGGTCAAGATTATGGTGCATCAGGGACATTAGGTTCTTACAGACAAAACTTAGCTAATGCTTCTGCTGAAGACGCTACTAAAGCAAAGTTTGCTCAACAAGTAATTCAAAATAAAGCTGCTGCTGAACAAGGATTAAATACAAATGCTGCTGCATTATCCTCTGATCAATCTAATTTAGTTAAAATGTTAGAGTCTAGTGGTGGACAACAACGAGCTATTGATCAACAAGAATTAGATGCTGCATGGCAAGGGTATCAACGTTATGCTTCAAGTATTTATGGTAATCCCGCAAGACAATCTACTCAAGTAGTTCAAACTGGTGGAGGTAAATAATGATTAACAATGATCCTTGGGATTGGGCAAATCAATCAGCACAATCAGCACAACAACCTCAAATTGCTGCTCCTCTATCTAATGCTATTGTTCCTTTACAAGCTAGTAACGAACAAATGCAACCAGGACAGGTTATACAAGAAAAACCTAATAGAGATGCAGAACAATTAAGAACTATGGCTATTAACAAAGGTGTTGAAAAAGGTGGTAACTATGCTTATGGTACCTACAGAGATATGACCGCTGGTCCTATAGGTACTGGTGGCGCTCCTGTAGTAGAACAAAGTGTTATGGCTAGTTATCCAACAATTGCTGCACCAGCAGGAACTATGGCGGGTGTAGGTACAGGTGCTGCTGGAAATGCTGCAACTACAGCAGCATTATCTACTGCTCCTGAAGCTGCTGCGTTAGCGGGTACTGAAGCAGGTATGCTTGCTGGTATGGGACCAGTTGGTTGGGGTATAGGCGCATTAATGTTAGCCAAGTCAATGAAATGGATTTAAAATGGGACCACTATCTGCTAAACAACACAGAGAGTACCTAAAGTTTGCTTCTCAAGAAGCCAGAGAAACAGCTAAGATGGAACGGGAAGAAGCCCGTAAACAACAACTACATGAAATTAAACTTGTAGAAGCTGCTGGTAAGGCTGGACAAACATTAGGTCATAAAGAAGACGTTCACAAATATAAGATGGGTACCTTAGGTGCTCCATTAAAAGTTAAATCACCTAACCCATTAGCAGGGACAGAACTATTTAAACGTGGTCAGCATATGTTGCCATATCAAGCAGAAGATGCTGCTAAAGCTAGGAAAGCTGCTAAACAAAATACAGATACAGTACCTGCTATGCTAACTCCTGGCGAAGCTGTTATCCCTGAACCTGCCGCACAAGACCCTAAGAATAAACCTATTATTAAACGTATGGTTCAAGAAGGTAGAAAAGCTAACAAAACTAAAAAAGGTTTTTTAGAATTTCGTGATGGCTCTATTAACATTGTTAACTCAGATGTTATCCCTAGTAGAGTACAACAAGCTGCTGGATACAAAGATGGTACTAAAAAAGTTAAAGGTAAAGGGTTAGCTCCTGACGGTTTACGTTATCAGAATGATGATCCTACTCAAAGTTCAATATCATATGAGATGCCTATGCCTAAAGGAAAAGGTTATATGGGTGAAATACCTGTTTATAATCAAGAAATATCTATTAGGCCTAGTGCAATGACTGAGTATAGTCTTGATGATAATAAGGGTCAATACCCTAGCTTAGTTCCTACATTAAGTAACAAAGAAGTTCAATTAATTACTCAAGGTCAAATGAATGATGCAATAGCTAATAAAGCTGCTGCTTATAGAGACATGCGAGTTAATGCTGGTCAATCACCTTTTGCTGATAGACTAGGTGTTAAAATACCTGTAGGATATACTGATACGTTATATGCTGACGGTACTTCTGCAGTACCTCAATTAATGAACTATAATGAAGGTACTATTCAGGTACCAGTACCATCATTAGCATATGAGCATTCTGATGTACCTGGATCTTCTTTTGAAGACGGTACTGAAAGAGTATATGACTTTAATAGAGGTAGTTCAGCTAGTTATCATTATGAAGATGGTGTTGAAGATGTACCTATGCTTGAACCAACAGTAATTGCTGGCCCAGTAATAGATTATCAAAAAGTAATCCCTGAAAATCTAGTTAGGGTTTCTACAATAAAAGATAAAATAGAAAATAAAATAGAAGATGCGGTTCCTCGTTCTGTTTATCCAGATGTAACTGCAGACATGAAGCTTAAAGATGTACAAGCAAAGATTAATGGTAGTGTCAGCTCAGAGTTCGATATTCCAGAGAGACCTTTTAAAAATGTAGGTATGGAGGTAATTGAACCTTTACCAATGCTTGCTGCTAAACCTAAAGTAGTTGTTGAAGGTAAAGATCGTTTTCCTGTACCTTCTCCTGTTGTAGCTAAGTCTGTTGGTGGTAACAATAGTACTATTGATATGCCTGCAGAGCCAGTTGCATTTATCCCTGATCCAGATGCTAAACAAGCATCTAATGCTGAGATGCAAGCATTAATAGATGTTAATGAAGGTAAAATTGTTCCTCCATTAAAACCAGAAGATGATGATACTAGACCTGAATACTGGATTAAACAATTAAGGGGTTCCCAAAAAGATGTTGATAAAGCTATAGCTAATAAAGACGATGAGTCTGCTATTAACTCGCTTAAAGATTTATTTACATACAAAGGTATTAAGAGTGTCTTAGGCTTAAATGATCAAGAAGTTGCTCGGTTAGCTGTAGCTACTGTAGCAGGTCGTGCTATGGGCTATGATACTGCTCGTGCATTATCTTATGGTGGTAGACAAGCATTTGAAACTTCTTTACGTAGACAGGCTCAAGAAGAGGCTAACAAGCGTCAAGATAAACAATTAGCTGCTCAAACAGAACGTGAAGATATGCGTACTGCTATTACATTAGCTGGACAAGCTAAGTCTGATAAGAAAGCAGAAGCTGATAGAAAGCTTGCTGAGAAAAGATTATCTTTACAAGAAAGAAAAGAAGAGGCTATCCAAGCTGCTAGAGAAGCTGATAGAAGATTTGAAATATTAAAAGAGGATAATAGATGGAGTCATACTCAATCTAAAGATGCCAGAGCAGAACAACAACACCTTAACGATCAATTACTGTTGTATATATCTAAAGATATTCCTCCTGCAGTAAGATCAAAAGGTTTAGGTATGGCGTTTGCAGAAGCTAAAACACCTGAAGACTGGATGAACAATATGCGTAATGCTACTACATATCTAGCAGCTAATGTTCAGCATTATCCTCCTGGATATGGTCGTAGAGGTGGTAGTGGTAGTGGTGATGACGATGGTGAAGGTGGTAGTAGTGGTAAGAATAAAAAGTATAAACCAAATTGGCAATCTTATGTTACTCCAGAAGGCAATACTATTACGGCGTCACGTAGACCAGATGGCCATTTAGATGTTGCAACACCCCAAGGAGTTGTTGCTGTACCTTCTAACTATGCTGTTAATTATAATGAGAAAAAAGATAATGAAAATAATGTCAGAACTATTGTTGAAAATAGGGTTAAAGCTATTAAAGGTATTAATGAAGGACAAGTAGGTAAAATGAAAGAAGATGCTGTGTTAATGTCACAACAATTCCAACATATTAATCCTGTTCAATTTTCACATGCTTTAGAAAAGACATTTAGCAATCTTAAAGAAAAGGGCGAAGGCTTATCTAGTGATGCATTTAAGCACGCATTCACTACAACAGCAATTGTTGAAATGAATCCTTCAAGCTCTCATTTATATAGTGGCACTGATAAAGAAGGTAAATCAGGTTATTTATCTGATCGAGCCCAGGTTGATATGGGTAAAGCTATGGAGCAATTATCTAGAACTCATAAAGGTAAACTTGACGTTGCCGATAAAGATATGAAAACTAAATGGAATAGTTTAACTCCAGAACAAAGAGAAACTATGCTTCGTATAGGTAGTAATGGTAAAGGACAAGACGTTGGAAAACGAAGAGAAGGTTATTCAGCATATAGTGAATTCGTTATCCAAATGGCTAAACCCCCAGAAAATCGTGATTATCCGTGGCTAAAAACAATTAAGTAAACAAAAGGAGAGTATATGAAACCAACCGATCTCGCACCAATAGAGGAAGATAGTAGTATACTCCCCGCAACTGCTGCTACTGCTAATTGGATAGACCCTGACACATTTAAATCAAAATCAAAAACTACTGATAAAAACACATATCGTGTTCAAGGATATAATGCCCCTGAAGTAAATCATATTAAAGATGGTAGATGGATTACTGGACAATACCAAGGTGAATCTGCTTTAATACCTGAAGCGGCTCGCATAAGTGGCTTTAATCAAGTTGATATTACTGGTACTGATAAATATAAACGCCAACTTGCTAATGTAACTAATCCAACTACTGGAGAAACATTAAGCAATTTTGCTGTTAAAACAGGTTTAGCACCCGTAAATAATCGTACAAGTGAATCTGCTATATCTGATAAAACTTATTTAAAATCTTTTTCTATTTTATATCCTGAATTAGCTGATCAAGACCCAGTACTTGCTGCTGCTAAAGAGCTTAAAAAGGCTAAGCAAAAAGCTTTAAAAGAACAAGGTTTACCTCGATACATTGTAGGCTTAAATGCTCCAAATGAAGCTACATATGCCTATCACAAAAATGCAGTAGGTACTGGTGCTCAAAATAGGATCTTAGAAAGATTAAAACAGATTGAATCTGATTTAAATACTTATGGTGGGACGTCTGAAATATATGACCCTTTAACTGGTGCAGTTTTAGGAGAAGCACCTAGCGGTATTACTGATTCGCAAAGAAATATGTTGCTTAAAGAAAAAGCAAATCTAGTTAATGACCTTCAATATGCTGCAATGGCTCCTGATGTTTATACAGGGGTAGATGTTCGTAGTCAAGACCGCACTATAATGAACAAATCCAGGAGTAATCTTGGAACTATGTCTGATAGTATGTGGTTAGGCTTATATGAAAACACATATGGAATAGGTCAATTAATAGGTGATTCTACTGGTTGGGAAACATTAAGCCAAAAGGCATCTAAAAATGTTAAGCTTAATCAAATGGAAAAAGGACAATTACCTGAGTCATTATCTTTCTCAGATATAGGAAATGCAAATGGTGCATGGGGTACTATTTCTACAGGTGCATCTTTTATTGCAGGTCAACTTATTAATTCCTTACCTTATATAGTTGCTATTACAGGAGCTGAAATAGCTACAGGAGGTATGGCAAGCCCATTGATTGCAGGTACATTAGCTACAATTCCTGTATCTGCTTTGTATGCAGGGCAATTTTATGCTGAACAACCTGATGACAAAAAAGACCCTATGCTAGCAGTTATGACTGCTTTAGGTTCTGGTATATTAGATAAATTCAGTTTAAATTTATTATTAGGTGCAAATTTATTTACTAAGGTGGGAGAAAAAGAGGCTGTATCTGCTATAGTAGCTAAAAGTAATGGTAGGCTAACCGAAGCAGAAGCAAGAAATCTTCTTCATACTGAAACAAAAAGTGAGATACTTAAGCTAACAGGTTTTTCTAATGAATTTGCTATGAAGCAAATTAAATCAGCAGAAGCTATGGCTAAAAGATCTGGTGATTTAGTTATTAGAGCAGGAGCTGAATCAATTACAGAAACTGCACAACAAGAATTAGAAATGCTAGGCCAATCTGGTCAACGTAATCTTAATTACCATTATACTCCTGACTATTATAACCAACTTAAAGAAGCAGCAGGTGGGGGCTTTTTAGTTGGAGGTGCTTTTGGCGGTGTACATCATAGTATTGACATGGCTGGATGGCATGGGGCTGCTGATTTACAAGCATTAAATGAAAAAATGTTAGGAGATGCTCAAAGGTTTAATGCTCAAAACCATGAAAACCTTTTAAATCAAACTGGCGGGTATAGAACTGTTCAAGAAATGTCTAGAACTGAAAGCAAAAATGCTCAAAATAATAATGCTGGTGGATTAGATACAATACCTACCCATACAGGTTTCTTTAGAGAAACAGTATTACCTATGATTACTAATCCCTTGTCTAACCTTAGACAACTTGCTCATACAGCTATTCCTTCTATTGTTAATGAAGATGGTAGTTTTAAAACTAACTTAGCAAAAATAAAATCTATTATGGGTGGGTTTGGTATACTTCCTGGAGAGCATGCCTCTGGTTTTAGACAAAGATTACTAGGTAAATGGTCTGAAGAAATTAGTGGTGATGATTTAGCTGCACAATTAGGAGTTAGCAAAGAAGAAGCACAAAAATATGTTCAGGTTAATTATGATCAAGTATGGAGTCAAGGAGGTACATTAGGTGGAGATGCTTTTAGTGATACGTTACAAGCATGGAAAGATAGATTAGATAACGTACAACAATCTATGATTAGCTTAGGACAAGTAGCTGGAGTAAATACTTTACATTTATCTGACACTAATGCCTTGTTTCAGGCAGCTGAGGTTGATCCTGCTTTATGGGCTGCTAATAAGTTAAATATTCTTACTGAAATGGTTAATGCTAATGCAGATCAAAACTCTGCAAGAACTGCTATTAATAATTTAACTTCAAAAAATAAACAAGAAGCTAGCTTAGCTAGAGATTATTTAAATCAATTTAATGTATTCACTAATCCTAATTTAAGTCATTTATTTAAACAAGGTATCTTTGATAATATTGAACACCATAAAGATCAAATGGCTAATAGCATTATGGCTAATACTTATTTTGGTAAGAATGGACAAGTGTTAGCTGAGTTACTAAGAAAAGCAAAAGCTGCTGGTGAATTTAAAGATGATGCTGATTATAAGAACACTGCAACACAGGTTAAAGCTTTTTATGATATTATGAATAATAATTTTCACCCATTAGCAGAAGAATCTTTAATTAATAAGACATTAGGATGGAGTACCACAATGTCTATGTTAGCTTATTTAGGTAAAGCAGCAGTGTCTTCAATGGCAGAAACTTCTATAGCAACTCTTGGAACTCCTGGTCATTTAATAGGAAAACAATTAAGTACCTTTTTTAAATCCTATTTTAAAGAAACAGCTTCTGATATAAATAAAGGGGTATCTTATGCTGCCTCTAGGATAGGTATCAATATGTTAAGATCAGTACCTAGTGTATCTTTACAAAATAAAATTGATACCCTTATTAATAAACAACAAGACCCTAATTTAACTTTAGAAGAATATAAGGCTATCCAAGACGAAGTTGATAAATTAGTTAAAGAAAATTTTGGCCAAAAAATGATTAATAGATTAGGCTATAATGAGACTGGTGCTGGTGCAGCTTTACGGTATGATTATGCAAACACTGCAGCAGGTATTCAAAGAAAAATAATGGGTATATTTGCAAGAGCTATTACTTTAAGAGCGCAAACAGATGCAAATCGTATTGCTGTTCTTTCTGTGGGTTCTGATATTATGCTTACACAACTACAATCGTTAGCCTCTGTTCCTGAAACAAATAGAATAGCAATGTTTTCAACAGGTATGGGTCTTACAAAAGAACAAGCTCAGGCATTAACAGAATTACAATCTTATGGTTTAGATGTACATGGTTTCTTATCTCAAATGGATAAGATGCCAGACTTAAACCCTTTTAGTCAAGACTTTATGAGCTTTAATGCTACTACTCCTGAAGCACAGCATCTCCAAGATAACGTGGCTACTGCATTATCAAATATGGTTGATCAAAGAATTGTTAATCCTCAGGCGTTTAACACTCCTAAAATATTTAATGATCCTAGATTTAGAATAATTACAGCTATGGGAAGATTCATGGCTACAGCTCAAGCAGTTGTGTTACCTAGATTATACAAACAATATTTATTAGAGGGTAATATGGCTATGCGCTATAGTGCATTTACTACTATTGCAATGTCGCTTATTGCAGGTCATATGGTTAATATGCTTAAAAATGGTTTATCTTATGGAGATGATGATAGTCCTTATGTAAAATCAACTGCTAAGAAAACACAAAGACTAATATATAGCTCAGGTTTGTTAGGTCAAGGTGAAAAACTATGGGAAAGAGTTGATCCTTTGTATGATTTCCATAAGTCACCTAACTTGTTTGATACAACAACACCTAAAGGTAAAGTCATAGAAGGTAAACCAGTTGACTGGGCTTATAGCCAAATTAAAAATGCATCACCACAAGCATCTTGGGCTGCAAATGTTGGTGAAGGTCTATACGATATTGAAGAAGGTAAAACAGATAAAGGTGCAAAGAAGCTTGCCAAAGCAGCTCCTGTATTAGGAAGCTTTCCTTGGACACAACAAGCTATTGCTAACGCATTTAAGAAAGAAGGTAAATAATGGTCGGAAAAGTTTCAACGCCATCAACAAGCAATGCTAATATTGCTGCGCCTATTGGTGGTAAATTATCGGTTCAAGACCTAATGAACCAAGCTGTAGACAGATATGGTCAGGGGTCTACTCCAGTAATCCCTGGCTCTGTTGCTGCTCAAGAAGGTGTTAACACATACAACCCAGTGCCTTTATCCCCTCCTCCTATGCCAGCTCCTGGAATGAAAGGGGTAATAGAGTCTAATAGGATTACAGGGTTATCATCTCCAGAAGCCCTTGCAGAGGTTACTCAATCTCCTCATGCTAACCTAACAAGGATGGAGCCTGCATTTGATGAATTAGGTAGAGCAATTGTGGACCCCACAACAGGTGAGCATCAGCTACAAGAAATACCTATGGAAAGGTTTGGAGAAGAACAAGCAGCGCAATTAGAAACTGTCCCTAATTTTGATGCTGCTTTAATGGAAGACAATCCTGTAGCTATGGCTAAAGCCATTATAACTACTAATAATAAAGGCGATTTTGATGAAGTAACAATCAATAGAATGGCTGATAAAATGGCTCCTGTTTTAGCTACTATTTCTAATAGCACAGAACATGATTTGTTTAATCCATTAGATGCCACTATAGGAAGCACAAAAGCAGGGTATGAAGGTGTTCCTGTGGGTATTCAAATACAACATGAATTTGATATTCCACAAGAACAAGTTAAACCTTTAGCTACTATTATAGGTATTGCTCATATTTTAGCTACAAGTGAAACTAATCAATTTAAAGATAGCCCTAACACAGGGTATACTAAAGAAGATAGTGGCCTTATTGTAGATAAAAATGGAGATGTTATTGAGGATGCTGTACCAGAAGTTAATCTAATTAATTCTATGATACATTCTGCTCAAAATGCTCTTGATAGAGTAGGTATTAATATACCTCCAGATGCTGTTAGACAATTAGTTGAAGCTAAAGTACAAGCAGAAAAGTATAATGGAAACCATAGGCTAATGCAGGATAAAAATGGCAGATGGGTTTTAGGTTCTACACCTAGAATTAAAGATTATGCTAGAGAATTAAGTATGCTATCTGAAGCATTAGCAGGGGATACTCGTAGATCTCCTCCTTCTAAGGTACCTCAATTATCAGGTTCTAATTTCTTAAGACCAGGAAGTCAAACTAGTAAAAATACTATGAAGATTCCTGGAACAACCTCTACTGTAGCAGAAGCTGTTAAAGATATTTTTGGTTCTATAGCTGAAAAGTTTTTAAAGAAGAATGTAAAGTCTACTTACTTTCAACTTACCGATATCAAAAATAAAATGGTAAATGATGAAACAGGATACTACTCCACTAGTGTGTTTGCTAAACGACATAAAATGGATGAAGCTTCTTATAAAAATCTTTTAAATAATGTTTCTCCACCTAAAGATTATAATGATAGTGATCCTGAACAAAGAGCTAAATTTAATCAAACTAAAATTGATCATGCTGTTCAACAAATGAATACTAAAGAAAAGGCTCTAGAAAGAGATATTAAAAATGCATCAGGCTTAAGAGGGTTATTATATAGCGCTTACATACATAGTAGTGCTAATCAGCGTTTCTTTAGAAACAGCGATGGCACTGATATCATGGGTTCTAAAAGTGGTATTCGAGAAATGCTTAATTTTGGTGTACAAGGACACGTTACTTCAACATCATTTTTTAATCCCACAAAGGTTCAAGAATTAAAAGATAAAGCAGTATCTATATTTGCTAAACAGGGAGAAGATAGGCATAAAGCTTTGATAGCACTTACTCCTTTTGAAAGAGCTACCTTAGGTTTAATGGAAATGGCTGTAGTTAATTACTATTCTTTTTCTGCTGATCCTGCTAATATAAAAAAGAATATTAAAAAATATTCTGAAATTGATTTAATCAAAATGTATACACCAGAAATAGCAGGATATTTAGCTGCATTAGGTAAAGAATATAATGACTGGTTAGATGGTAAAATAGACAATGATAGCTCATTTGTTTTAGATAAGCTTAGTAAAATGCCTAGAGGTGAAGCTCAAGGATTTCAAAATTTATGGGATGATATGTTTCAAATAGAAACAGCTGCAAAATCTCCTGAACTATCTAGATCACCTGTAAGATTAACAGCATTAAATTATGATGATGGAAATCAAAATGGTATTTTTATTCAAGCCCTTTATGCAGGAAATACCCCTGTTGCAACTCGATTAGGTTCTTACAACCCTTCATTAGAAGATATGCGTGGGCATGCTTTAAATATAATTGGTGATCAATTAGATGAATTAATTCCTGATCAACCTGAAAAGAAACAAGCTTGGACTAAGTTCTTTATGGAAGCATACTCTAAACTACCAGATAAATTAGCATCTGATTTGTTTAAAGTACCTATGATGCAAAACTCTTATGGTAAAGATGCAGGTATGTTCTTTGATCATATCAGAGAATTCTTACAGGATACCCAGGAATATTCAGATATCTATGGTACTGTGTTAAGCCAAGCTTACGGTAATGATTTTAATGCCGCAGCAACCGACTTATCTAATGCTATGGAAGCTACATTAAGAAAAACAATTAACCCTAAATTTGTTGAATCACTTAAACGAGTAGGTCGTATGTTTGCTGTTATGGATACTGTACCTACTATTGAAGGTACCGCTAAAGATCATTGGTCTTTTAGTTCGGTTGATTGTGGATTTATACCTGACTATAATAAAAATATTATTAGCCAAGCTATTACAGCTGAAGGACAGGAGTATGTAGAAAAAATTATTGGTCAAACAACTACTCAATATCAAACACCTAATGGTATTGTAGAAGCACCAATGGCTAAACGAGGTTTAAACCCTAATTCTTCTAAAGGTATTCAAAGATTCTTTAATAAGAAAACAAAAACATTTGATTTATTTGAGAATGCAATTGGATCTGCATTATCTAGGCAAATGGGAGTTATGCCTGTTCAATCTACTGATGGGGATTTAATTAAGCTTATGATGCTTGCAGTTAATTCAAGACTTAAAATGCCTATGCCAGTAGCTACTATTCATGATGCTTTAATTACAACTGCTGATAGTATGCACATTTATAGAAATGCTTATAACAATATTGCTATACCACAAGCTGTAAAAGAAATTGCTAAGTTTGGAGTTAAGCTAGATAAAGCATACAATGAAGCTAAAAGAAATTTATTTGATAAACTTTCAGGTGAAAAGTATATTGGCATTGGAGATAATGGCGACTATCCTACTCTTGGTGGTGTCTTTGATGAAATAGCAAAGAAGATAGAAAGTTCTGCATATAAAGAAGTATTCTTAAGAAGGTCTCATAATAGCGAGGATAGTTGGAATGACTATGTTGCTAAACAAAAAATCATTCTTAAGAAAGCTACTGATGCTGGATGGATTCAAGGTAAACCTAATCTAGCAGTAGATGCTAAATCATTTAGAGACTTATTCAATATAGCTGAAGAAGCTTTTGGAATGGGTGGTGCCAATAATAAGTTTAAATTATGGGTAGATAATTTTGCTCATGAAGTAGAAGAAGGATTCAAAGAATTTAAACGTAATTTAGGTAATGCAGGTATTGCTCAAATGAATCACGCTTAACAAATAAAAAACCCCCTCAAGGATTATTCCTTGAAGGGGTTATTTTTTCTTTATTTAGTAAGACTACGAATTTCTTTTCTTGCGTTGTAAGCAAGCTTATCTGCTTTAGCTAAAGCATCATCTGATGGCATACCTTGTTTGATATACCCATCATAATTTTCCTTGTGCATTTTTCTAATAGCAGCCTCATTTAATTCTGGTGTGTTAGCTAAATTAGGATCTAGCCCTAGTGCTTCACATACATCCGCATCTGAAGTTTGTGTATCACCTTTTAATGCAAAGATGTTATAATTTTTTACATTATTCATGGCATACTCTTTCCTAATGTTGCACGTACTTTCCAACGTAACTTAGATAAGTCTTTTAAATAATCACCAACTAAAGTTGACAAGCCACCCATATTACTTGATTCTGCTTTATCATAAACCCATTGAGCATTAGCCATAAGTATATTAAAATCTTTTAATATGGATTCAAACATGTTAACACTATTGCTAGTTACTCCTGAAGCTTCACTAATTTCAGTTGTTTTAAGCATATCACTCATGCTAATTGAAGTAGGTAAATTTAATTGACGAATTTGTTCACCTAAAGTATCATGTTGTTCCCACAAAAAAGAATAAATTTCTTCTAATAATCCATGATCTTGTGCAAAGGTATTTCCTTGAACATTAAAATGAAATGCGTGTGATTTAAAGTATGTTGTAAAATTATCAGCATGAAGACACTTTAATGCTGGCGCTATTGAATTATATTCACTCATTTCTTTTCTTCCTTTTTCTTTTGTCCAAAGATTCTATCATAATTATCTTTAAATTTTTGTTCATCAGTAGGTCTACGATTACTACCCTTACTCATTAGCGTCTGCCCAATCCATAGTATATGTATGGTCATCTACAAATTCCAGATGACATCCTGATGGAGGAAAGTATCCCATACCTCGTAGGAATCTTTCAAACTGTTCTACTACCTCAGTGATATGAGAGTGAGCAGACATTTCCATACGAGTAATTAACTTAGGGTTACTGTGTTTACATTCAAAGATAATGCTGTCATCACGCATATCTCGGATATCATATTCATTAATCATCTAATCCCTCTAATATTTGTGAAAGTGGTGTTGATTTTCTCTTACTTAAAGACTCTTTTCTTTCTAAGTCTGCTTTCTTTTTAGCTTCAATAAAGGTATCTAGATTTGCTTCCATAAATGATTGTACTGCTACTAATTCATTAATAATTAAAGCTAACTTTTTAGCCTTCTCAGCATAATCTTTTTCTCGGTATACACTAAAGTCTAATGTAATATTCCTGTTACAGTCGGAAATAGTAACACTAGCATCCATAGCCCAACCAGAGATATCACAACTAGTTTGGATAGCTGCTAACCCATGTTTGTTATTAAGGAATTTCCTTGAGTTATGTGTTTTATATTTCATATGTGTCCTATGGTGGGTCATGCATGAATCGAACATGCACTCGTGACTTAGAAGATCACTGTTCTATCCATTGAACTAATGACCCTTGTATGGTGGTTGCGGAAAGTGGATTCGCACCACTGACCTCTGGATTATGAGTCCAGCGCTCTCCTACTGAGCTATTCCGCAATGTTCCCTATTAGGGGACGGCTGTGCCTGTAATAAAAGTATCTAACTCAGGTAAAGAAATAGATCCACTGATCTTACGAATCATATTATCTTTATCATCGGCTAGTACAAAGGTAGGTACAGTCTTAACCCCATACTTGTCTCTAAGCTCTGTGTTTTCAGTAGCATTAACATTAGTTAATATTACACCATAATCAAAATGAAAATCTACATCTTTAATACGATTATTCATTTGTCTGCATGGTACACATGTATCAGTATAAAATTTATATAAGTTCAAATCTCACATCCTCCTGCTGCACATGCTAATGTTTGAGCACCCTCAACATTATCACGATCTTCAATAAAATTTTCCCAATCAATAGTGGGTTGTGTATCTTTTAAACGATGATATACTGACAAGTCAATATCTTCGTATGGAGCCTGACGATAAGTACCACCATCATCAGGTAAGAAGCTGATACCAGTACACTCATCAAAGTGTTCATATACCCATGCACCTACCTCCATCCATTCATGTTCCTTAACAGAGATAGTAACAGATGGTTTGTGTTCGCACCAATAACGCTGATACATTAACCAGATATTTAAATGATCAATAGCGGTTAAGTCTTTGCGGGTAAATCCTGGTGAACGTTGTGGGAAGCTAAACACAGATGTTTGATCAGGCTTCATCACACAGTCTTCATGAGGAACACCTTGTTCAATTAAGAACTGTGTTAAAGGATCCTTTTTATCTTGACGAATACGTCTGATATAATATGGTGCATGTCCAGCATGAATACCACTACTTGTTTGTGTTAACTGAGATACAGTACCTTCAGGCTTAACACAGGTAATAGCTGTTGAAGCAGGTATACCTAAGATCTCAGCCCATTCTTGGTTAGTATCACGAGCTACGTCACGTAGGGTAGATAAAACTTCTTCTAGATTCATATTACCTTGACCACGTAATAGTTGATTATCTAAAATACCAGTCATAGACACACCTAACAAACGTTCTGACTCAGTATTAGTACGCCAGATATCACGTAGGTAAGGGAAGTAAGTTAGAGTTGACTGCATAGTACCCATGATAGTAGCAATTCTTACTTTGTGTTTGAGTGATTCCAAAGTATCTTCGGGAGATACAACAACGGTAGATAGATTACAGAATTGGTAGGGCTTGAGGATAATTTCTGAACAAGGGTTTGTTCCATAGTCTGTGGTACTATCACGACGACCCCATTTTGCTGCTTGTTTTTGTGATGCTTCACGATTAAAGATTCCTCGTTCACCTGAATGACTGTTGTAGATATCTAACCACTCCTTCATGAACTCGCCTACAGAAGGCTTACTATTGTATACAGCTGAGTTATTAGCCAGAGCACGTTCACCATGTTGTTCCCACCATGTACCTGTCTTAGCGGTAGCATGGTCATAGTCTCCTAAGTCACCTAAGCTAATCATAGCACTACGGCGTACACCACCTACTACAACTACTTCACCAATCTTACACATGATATCATGGCACTCGATAGGCTTTAGCTGACGTCCTTGGGCAATCATAAATTTATTAACTGTATAAATAAACAAGTCAATCAATGGACCAGGACCAGAAGCACGACCACCAAAGGTCTTAAGCGGAGCACCTGCAGGACGTACTAAGGATACATCCCATGTAGGGATGGTACCTTGATATAACATATTAACAAGGATACGATAGGCGTCACACCAACCTTCTTTACTGTCTTGCACTTTAATGATAACATTATGATCATTTACAAGGGAAGGTACTGGGGGTAATAGACCCGTATATTGTTGTTCAGCTGAGAAGCCCACTCCAGTGCCACATAATAGGATGTACATGGCCTCATCAAAACAACGAGGATTATCTATAGGTAAATAAGAACAATTATATGCGGCTACATTAGTGCGGCGAAGAGCCTCACCAGCTGTCATGATAGAACGCATTGAGGGTAATGTAGACAAATTATTAATCTCATTACCTAGAATATTCCAGATACTGTCATCTGGTTTAATTTTATTTTTTAATTCTCTTTGAAAGAAAGCTATCCAACGTTCAGAGGTTTCATTCCAATTCTCCCTACGTTTCTTTTCAGGTAAGTAACGTGCATAACGGGATTTAGCGATAAGTTGTTGATAAGAGTTCATGAGTTCCTTTTGTTTTATTCTTCGGTATTAGGGGACAACTGGCCAGCTATGGCTAGCTAGTACTAGCAGAAAAAGTATTTAGATTCATAGACTTGTTTTAAATCTAATGTACCTTCTTCTGGTGGAGGGTAAGTGAATGTATCTTTGTTAAGCATTAATGTATCCATAAGATTACTAAAGAAGTTTTCTATATCATACTGTGCTACAAAGGTCATCTTAGTTACTTCCTGAAGAAAATCCACTTCACTGGCATGAGTACTAAAGCTGTCGTGGACAGCACCAAAGTTGCCATTAAAAATAGAGATAACATTAGCCATATGAGCAGCATCGTAACTATGAACGAGATTAGGGCTGATGCCAGAAGCAAAGGAGCGTCTACAAGGAACTTTTTCACCTGTATCTTTATTGAGTACATCCACTTTAATAACATGTCTAATCCTTCCTTTAGGGTTTCCAGGTATACCTCTAATAGTACCTCTATGTTTACGTTCATGCTGAAGAAATGCTTTATACACTACAGGGAATCCTGAAGGTGTATGCCATGATAGTTGATTACGACCAGAGTTAAGCTCATGTTCAGCAATTTTTTGTAAGAACTTAGTTGTCTTTAATGGACCAGAGCATACTGCATTAATAGCCTTAATTAGGTTACCTGCTAAGTCTCCACATTCTTTTTCTGTGATACCATATTTAACAGTAAATCCTTCTACATGGCAGTCATCATACATATTCTTAGCAATACGTTGTTTACCTGCTGAGTATGCACGAGTCATAGAACCTCGTTTAGCAATACCTTTACGGATATCTTTCATAGGCATATTCTTTTGTTTAAAGTAGTCAGGCATAATGTTAATTAGCTCTTTAGCCACAGCTACATAAAAGTCTTTCTGTATAGGTGTAGGTACTAATGATACTAAGGTAGCTGCTTGGGTATCTCTAGACATAGCTGCCAGATGCTGCCATCCATTATTACTACCATCAATAGGTATAGGAAGACCAGACATATGCTTCTTACCTTTAGATTTAGCTTGGATATAATTTTTAATTTCAAGACAACAAGCTAATAAACTGTAAGGCTTTTCAGCGGATGTATCTATAGTATATTGATTAGCAATGTTAGCTAATTTAATTAAATTATTATCTACCCATATAGCTCTGTCTTCAAGAGTCATTTTATCAAGAGAAATAGTATCTAAACCTTCTCCTTTTAAATAAGTCTTATAGTCAGTAGTAAAATAATGTGGTAATTTATTAACATTAAACGATTCATTATAGCATCCTGCTGTATGAACCTTAAGCCAGAAGTAACCACGATCATCCATTTCTTTTTTATTCTGGAATAAAAAGAGACTACGAGCCAAGTCACTACCCTGAAACTCTAAGAAGGATTCAGCATAGTATACTCGACCACGATAGTCACAGGATACTTCTTGATAGAATGATCTATCACCAATCAATTCAGCTTTCTTTACTACTTGATTGTATTCAAAGAACTTACTAAGCATACGTTGTAGCTTAGGGTCTTTCTTACCAAGGAAAAAAGTACCATCTAGGTGCTTAAGCTTCTTTGGTAGTTCTAAATTTTCATAATGAATGTTGTAGTCATATAATACACCATCATCATCAACCAACTTTAGTATTTCAGTTGGCTTATAGTTTCTCATACCTTCTAACACACCTTGATTTAATACCCAAGGTTGTTGGCGTAATGTTTCTAATGCACGTACAAAAGGTTTATCTAAGTACTCATGAAACAGCTTACTGTTAGTCCATCCTTTAATGAATGGTTCTTTAGTAAGGTTACTGTATAGACCAGCTATAGGTAATAAAGGTTCAAATGAAGTACCTATTAATGTAGGCTTAATATTGTCAGGCATGTTGACAATACGCACCATGTATGGAGCTTTAAATCCATCATACTCTCTGAAGATATCTATAAGACTATCTTGGAGAAATGTTTCGAGTAGAATGTCTCCAAGAGCGAGAGTTGATTTGATGTTGCTTTCATCAGTTCCAATAGCTCTTGCGATTCGTTTTCCGATAAGGTCACTTGCAAAAGTAAGTTTAACTGATGCGCTATGAGTTGCATTCTTGTTGCGAATACAGTAGCGGAGAAGTGTGTCCCACGATTCATTTACAAACCTTTCTAAGTCATATTCCCATGTTGGATGATGTGCTAATAGTCGAGCACCCTCATTATAAATCTTATCTGAGTTGACCACGACTTTGGCTACTCTTTCAGATAGATATTGTACTGGATTCATGTATTCCTTTTATTGAAAGTCTACGAATGTATTTTGTTGTAGTCGTCCTGTACCAGCATCATACTTAGTAGTACCACAGTCACCTGTAAGACCAGTAAAGCGAGACTTAAGAACACGAAGACGAATAGTATTACGCATTGCTTCTGTTTCAGCAATCATATTACGTGCAAAAGCGATAATATCAAATGAAATTTGTTTGATAGAACCAGAACCTTTGATGTCATCAATAGTAGGTAAGTTACCTTCTTCAAAAGGTTTTTCACCTTTACGTAGGTGAGATACAACACCTAACCATACGTTATGTTTCTTAGCTATCTTAAGTAAGTCAGACATAACAGAGTCAACTGCCTCATTACCTGTCTTACCCTTAGCACCTTCAGATACAGCAATAGTAATGTGATCAAGGATAATATACTTACAACCCATCAATGCTAGGTGTTCCATCTTATCAATGAGTGACTCATCACTTACAGAACCTTGGTGGTCTAATAAGATTAATCGTTCATCACCAAAGACTGTTTGGAATGCTTCATATTGTTCTTGTTCAGATACAACATCAACATTAAGATTCTTTTGTAGCTGCATACTAATAAACTTTTGAGCAGTATCACCTACAGATTCTTCAAGAGAAACCATACCCACCATGTCAGTAGTTTTACTTAGGATTTCAAATACAATTTCTTTAATGACAGTTGATTTACCTGAGCCAGTACCTGAAGTAAACAATACAATCTCACCTTGTCTCATACCATATAGCTTTTCATTTAAGCCATTTAAACAATGAGGATAAGGTACAGATACAGTAGACTGTCTACGCTGATACTGTTCCCAGATCTCTTCACCTTTAACTACACCAGCAGGGCTGTATGTACGAGCATTAAAGATACACTTCATTAACTCTGCTGAACCATGTTTAATTAATACATCACATGGATCTTTCTCAGGTAAGTCTGCTACTTTAATTTTATCGTAACCAATAATCTTAGCTGCTTGTTGAGTAGCCTTTTTACCTGGCTCATCCATATCAAACATAAGTACTACTTCATCAAAGCTACGAAGGTACTCACGTTGATTAAGGATCAGAGACATTGCCGATGCCGACGGGATTGCGACTGACGGATAGAATTTAGAATATTTATCGTGTTGGGCTTGTGCCACGGCAAGCGCATCCAGTTCTCCTTCAGTAATAACAATGCGCTTACCACCTGAGGAAACATTCTGGCCAAATAACTCAGTGTCTTTAAAGTCACCATGTATAAGGAATGTTTTAGGTAGTTTACGTTCCTTATAGGCAACAACGATACCGCCACGAGTATATGGGTAGAAGTGACTACTGATTGTACCATCTTCTGCATACGATACTTTAACTCCATAATGAGATGCAACCACTTTTGTGATAGCTCTTTCTTGAAATCCTCTAGTGTCATAATCTTTAATTTCCTCTAAGGTATGCATGTCGTAATTCTCTTTGTGATATACAGTTGGTTTAAAGTTAAGGTCTACAGGTGAAGACTTCTGACAGCTAAAGCAGAAGCCATGACTATCATCTTCTTTGTAGCTAAATGCGTCTGATGAACTACATTTAGGGCATGGTGCATGTATCCAGCGGGACATATTAATTCCACTCCCTTTGTTCCTTCATATCTCTAATTTCTTTTCTACGCTGTCTAGCCTCTTGTTGAGTAGACTTTTTCTTTTGAAATTGATTTTTAAATTCATCCTTAAGACTAATATATTCTTTTAAAGGTTCAGGTTTTTTATTTTTCATAGCTTTGGTTTAAGAAATTTTACTGCCCCAATATTCCCATTGTAGTAGAGGCGTTCTCCATCAGGTGTTTCAACTCTTGAAAGGACTTCACATTCCCACTGCTCTTGGACTTCCCTATACGTAAGCATTCCTTTTCCGAATACCCATTCATAGATAACAAAAGTAAATGAATCAAATCCGTAGTAGTTAATA
>Ga0247723_1000575_pt1 | contig 24675 bp, 22 predicted proteins | sample MSEWelMarce5H_FC_FD_189079 | JGI IMG/M metagenome (GOLD analysis project Ga0247723, IMG submission 189079) | Subsurface sediment microbial communities from gas well in West Virginia, United States - MSEEL Well Study Marcellus 5H_FC | ecosystem: Environmental > Terrestrial > Deep subsurface >... | reverse complement strand
ATTTGCGCTATAATAATCTAATAATCTTTCACAATAATAAATAAATAAGCGACTTGGCATAAATGTATCAGATGGGTTTAATTTTAATACACTAAATTGATACATAAATGCAATACCATTTGCAGTACAACTACCTATTTGTCCCTGATCATATGCAGCTGGATAGAAGCTCAACGCGGATAGATCATACGATGTAGCAAGTGGTACAGGTGTTCTAAATGTAACTTTAGGTGTAGTAAGTCCTCTTGCTCTGTTAATTGTAGTTAAACCATAAGAAAATCGCAATGATAACGGTATAGATGATGGAGTTGATAAGATAGGTTCAATGATGCAGCCATCGCATGATGGTTGAATATACTGACCTGATGGTGTAAAATAAGGGGATGGTGTGCAGTCTGTACACAGAACATTAACACCATTGTTTGCATCAGGAAAACGAGTATGGCATTGCTGGACAAAATGCTTCTGATTTTGATCGGGTGTGGGGTAATTGCAAGTAGGGTTTTTCATTGCATAATAGGTATCAAATGCGGGTAAATAGGGATTGGACTGATTGTTAATCGGCACGGGATATGGATTTTGAATGGTCGAATTATATGTAGTTGATACATAGTTATCAGTTGGACCATTTGTATTTGCACAATAACAGGTTGGTAAAACGACATAGGCATTCTGAGGCACTTCAGGTAGAGCAGGGCTTGTACCAGGCACCGAACACGAATTACGACCCGCTTTCTGCAGCATGATGATGTCTGATGAATACACTTGAGATGCGCTTCCCGATGCTCCTGATAGAACATTTGGATACTGCTGACTGGAACCCGTCATGAGATTGGTCTGTTTTCCTTGGCCGCCGTAGGCATTGATTCCATTGACAGGACTACATCCAGGATAGTTGCATGGCTGTGCTGGATTATTTGTATTTGTCTCACCTCGGCATGTTGGTACACCCTTAATGTAGGTAGAAGACTGGATCTGATTCTTCCATGTTAATGTACTGGAGTCTACCGTTTGCGCCCGATTGATGTACCGTGTATTCTGTTTCTGGAGGAGCTGTGTAATCTTACTGGCGTCCATTCTATTCGGTCCTCCCAATAAAAATAGGAAGCCGAATCAGCATCCCTTATTTCTTCTGTTTTGCCTTTTTCGCATCGGAAGGCGAATCTGCCTGCTGTGGATCCAACAGTTCAAGTGCCGCACGAGACGCCTCTTGTTCTGCTACCTTCTTATTTCGCGCCGTCGCCGTTGTCAGAATGCGATCCATTGGATCCAGTACACCCATCGTGAAGATGCGATCGTGCGGCGGTCCCACTACCGCAATCTCCTTGTATCGCGGTGGAACATGATACATCGCCTGGAATTTACGAAGCAGCTGGTCCTTATAATTCGTGTCCTCCACAATAATCTGTACGAAATCGATATGCTTCTCGATGATTCGCACCAGAAAGTCGTTACACTGCTGGAGACCACGACCAAGATCCTCCTCCTGCAGATACAGCGCACCAAACCAGGCCTCAAACATGGAGCCCAGAATACGAAGATTGTTGCGGCCGTCACATACTTCCTCCATGTGGCGACTTAGAATGATAAACTGACCCATCCCCACATCCTTTGCCAGCTTACCCAGTTGCTTATTGTTTACGATACGGGAAAGAATACGGGTGAGAAATCCTTCTCCCTGACCCGGATAACGCTTAGTAACATAGGATGCAATGACAAGACCAAGGACTCTATCTCCCAAGTACTCTAGCTCTTCATTGTCCGAAGTTCGTAGAGGAATACAATCATCAGGGCGCGGAGCGATAATGACTTCCTCGCCATTCTCCGCCTGCTCCTGCCATAGTTCGGGGCGATCCACATAGGATTTATGGCAACAAGCTTGGGCGAATAGTTTAAAGTTATTGAAGCGGCCCTTCCAGCCATATTTTCGAAGAATCGGAATGACATCTGAGGGAGTGACCTCCCGATTCTTTGGGTTCCATGGGTTAAAGACTTTGGAGTTTTCTGCGACATTTGAATTCATTCTATGTACTCTTTACTGATATGATTTATATTCTTTATTGATCATCAATTTTTATGACCCATGTGAGAATGGCATTTTGAAATTCCGCCCGATGGTATAGGTATGGATCCTTTATCTGAAACTATTCAAGTGGGAGGAGCCCGATATGCATTAGGGCATCAGTCCTATCCAGGATTCAAAGGCCGAAAACAATTTCAGCAAGACTTTGATGCCAGACCTGATACAGAACGTGTATTTCGCACTCATTTTAAAGTTAACCCTTTGTCCGAAGGACAAAATATGCTGCCCCGTTTTCAACGGAGCACGGACCCTTTGTCTGAAAGAGAAAAGAAGTCTACTATACAACTACCACATGGCGATGATTCACTTATACTTCATCGTAAACTTCGCGACCGTCTACGAAAAATGAAACATACCAATGAATTTACAAGCAAGGATGTAAAAAGTCGCAAACTCGAACATGACATCGTACAAATGGAACACCTAATTGAATCATTGCATGAGCCGATGGCTTCGCTGAATACATCTCCCGCAACTATGCATGATATCAGCGAAAATGATAAATTAGAGTTCATCATTAAAATGGTATGGATCCTATCGCATATCGATGATGCTCCAGACGATATCCAGGAAAAATGGAAGGCGATTCGTAAACAAACAGATGATATCAGTCTATCTGACCTCATGGCACATATGAATGAAATGGCCCCTCCCCAAGAATCCCTCAATTATTTTAAGAACATGGAGGCGAATGAATCAAATCAATCAAATGATGAAATGGAACCACATATTCAAAATTTATTAGACATTTTGCACATTAAAAAGTATCTTTCCACCCACACACCTAATGGGTCCAACCGCCTTTCCCATTCCTTACAAAATGCTATGGGATCTGTCATACGACGCTTTAAAGATATTTTTGATCCTCTGTACTCTGTTTTGGAGAAAGGTATTCCATCCTCCTTAGAGAATACCCTTCCCTCTCTGTTACTTACCCTGCATCTCTGCGATATCCTTCGAAGTAAACCCAAGGGACTCTACCGAATCACCGATGTACCTTCCTCCCTTCTCACCTTTGTCACGAAACAATTGGATACCGTTCAGAATTATGTTACTAAAAGAAGTAAAAAACAACAGGAAGCATTTCATCGCCAAGTCTATGCATTATCAACCCAATCTTTTAAAAATGAAAATAACCCCATTATTCAATTATATATAAAAGATCACAATATCAGCCTTCTTATTGATCAGGAGCCAATCAGCTCCTTCTTTATGGACGGCAATCATCTCTACCTCCTTTCTACCACCTATCACAACATTCAGGAAAAGAAAACGCCTCTCCAATTATATTCGATTGAGTACGACTCCCTTCATATAGAGGATACTGTATTTTATGAAACAGACTATCAAACCAAGCGAAATGAAACAATAGATGATGTATTTGCACTTCATCCAAATATGGCATATACTTCTACTGAACTGGCAATGAGTATGCTAATTGCATTTGACAATCTTACACCTAATCAGAATGAGTCAACCGACTGAAACCACATTTACTCCTCATCGAGTCCTCTTAAAAGCCAAATATAGCTTCTATAGTGCACTCGTCTTTTTCCTATTTGCCAATCCCGAAACCATGACGATTCTCCAGCAATTTCTGGGAAATATCGTTACCCTTGTTGCCCCATCAGGACTCCCCACCATTCGAGGAATCTTTCTTACTACTTTCTTATTCTTTATGACAATGCTGGGTCTCATGCTTCTTCCTAGTGAATAATGGGTTGCATCATTTGTTTCAATAGGGATTCTTGCTTCTCTGAATATCGTAGACCATGATTTTTTTGTTTATAGATCACCATGTTCGCCAAGGTACTCGCTACGGATGCACGACATCCCTTCTTTGTAAAAAAGGCAAAGAGAGCACTACCTTGAATTTGATCCATCTCCGAAAAACTCGCATTCCATCCTCCTACCGGCACCCATGTTTCTTGGTGTTCTTGTAATGGAGTCCAATATGTCATGATAGACTATATATTGATCGTGATCATGGTTTAGATGGTCCGTGCTCCGTTGAAAACGGGTCTAAAAATAGAGGAATAAGATAGAATGAAATTCATTTATGGATTGATTGTTATTTTGTTTCTGGTCATCATTTTCATTAACCACAAGGCAAAACAGAGCGATGGCTTTCAGGGCAATGATAAGACGATTGTGATCTGCAAAGCAGATTGGTGCGGACACTGTAAGACAGCTGCCCCCGAATTTAAGAAACTCAAGGCTGCCTCACCCATTACTCTCGCAGACGGAAGCAAAGCCGTGGTAAACATCCTTGATGCTGATCGTGATAAGGCGGCCCTCTCCAAATATAGCGTGAAGGGATTCCCCACCATCCTGATTGATACGGGATCGGCTGTGGTAGAGTATCCCCATGCACGTACCTCGGATCGAGTGATCGAATTTGTAAAGAGCATGTAATAATGTTAAGAAAATGAGTTTCGCCGTTTGGGTTTGGCCTGTTGATTCCAATAATGAATCACCGCATCTTTTCCCTTTTGAATAATTGTATTTTTGGTGTCTTCATCAAATGAAAACTCCAAAATATTTAGTTCGCCCAGCATGATCTGAATGCACCGTGCATCATAAAATCGGGCCTCAGTATTTGTCTTTTCTTGAAGGATCACATTAAGTGGGCGTGTTACTAGTGCATCCATCTCCAGACTCATAAGGTCCTCTACCTTTTCCACTGAAGTCCGAATCAAAATACTGAGTGTTTGTGCATGTTCTTCTTTAGGAATCACAAAGAGTGGATAATTGCTAATGACACTACCATCTACCAAATAGTGTCCTGTTATAGGACAAATAAAGGGCTGGAAATAATATGGGACGGACATGGAGGCATGGACTGCATCTGCTACACAATAATCGGGCGTATCCGTATGGCTAAATGTTTTCGCAACAGCATCATTCAAATCCGTGGCGACCACACGGAGCGAGATACCGAATGTGTCATAGCATTCTTTAAATGTGAAATGAGAGGATAGACCCTTCACATGAAGACACGCCTCCACCAAACGATGAAGTCGATCTCCTGTGTCCATTCCAAAATGTAAGATCCACCCCGAAAGAGTATCCATTTCTTTGATGTTCGTAAAATCAAATCGAACAGAAAAATCAGCCAGTTCCTCCAAGGTATATCCAATACATAAACACATCGCCATCAATGATCCTGCTGAGACACCCATCCATTCTTTTATGGCTTTTAGTGGGATGCGTTTCGATAATTCCAAGAGCGCGCCGACATGCGCCATGGCACAGATCCCACCACCCGATAAGTAAATACGATAGGGAATCATTCCTGTTCGGTTCTCCCTTTCTTTTTTTATATCCTTTCTCGCATGAGAATAGGTAATGCTTTCTTCTGGAAATCTACTTGTTAGTGGCGGCCATACCATTTACTATGAAGTACATGGTTCAGCACATGGAAAAAATGCAATTGAATTACACGGTGGGCCAGGTGGTGGTCTCTGTCGCGACTCTCTCAAACAATATGACTTGAAAAAATGGCGTGTGGTTCTCTTCGATCAGCGCGGATGTGGAAAATCAACCCCCTTTCTACGACTCGAACACAATACCACTTGGGACTTGATCGAAGACATCGAAATGCTTCGGTGCTTTTTGGGAGTTAATAAATGGTTTATCAGCGGTGGATCATGGGGAACCACGCTCGGATTACTCTATGCGGAAACCTATCCTCAACATGTGTCCGGATTGTTTATGCGAGCCGTTTGTCTGTGTAATCGGGCATCCAATGCCTGGCTCTATGGCGAAGGAGGTGTCTCTCATGTCTTTCCCAAAGAGTGGGAGGAGTACATCTCGATGGTTCCTGTTAACATGCGTCATGCCGATTGGAAGACCATTGTGCGGTACTACCAACAGAAACTCCGTGGACCCTCCGCACAGGCCTATGCGGATGCATGGTGGGGTCTTGAACGACGCATTTCTCGCTTGATCCCTCCCACCAAGAATCGATTTAATAAACAACAAACACTGGCAATTGCTATCATTGAAAACCACTACTTTGCACATGATTGCTGGATCAAAGAGGATCAGATTTTGAAGAACCTGTCCGCCCTTAAAAACATTCCGATTACCATTCTCCACGGACGATATGATATGATTTGTCCTCTTTCAAATGCCTATGCCATTAAAGAGATTCTCCCCCATACAAAGCTTATTGTCCTTCCTACCTCAGGCCATGGCTCCTCCAAACCAGATAGTCGTCGTATGCAACACAATGTTACCAATCAAATGTTTCGCCAAACCCAAAGGAAGGGACAACGCCATAAGCAAAGCAAAAGACGTGTCACGGTTCGTGCCTGAGCCGGCTCAAGCCCCATGGTGTGAATGGATCGGCGCGGCACATTTGCAATCCATTAGCAGTAATGGACCAACCTACACCGCAATTAAATCCAGCAGAACTCTACGACAAACGCAAGTCCAAGGATGCCTCTCGCCTTCGTGCCTATAACAAAATCCTCGAACAGATCTATAACCGCATTCGTGTCATTTCTAAGCTTCCGAACTCTCAGTGCTATTTGCTCTATACCGTTCCGCCTTTCATTCTGGGTCTGCCAAAAATAGACCTGGAGGACTGTGTCATTTATTTAATCTATCAGCTCCGACACGCCGGCTATGAAGTTCGTTATACTCCGCCTAATATGCTCTATCTATCCTGGATTCATCATGAGAAGTCCTATTTAGTGGAGCAGTCTCCTATTATGCATGCTATGATGGAGTCCGCAGAGCGCACCCAGGCAGAAGTAGAGCGCAAAGAGAAAGAGGCGTCTCGACTCATTTCGGCACGAAAGTCCCAGCGCAAAGTGCGCATTCAGACACCTGGTGAAATGCAAGGGCAAATGCAAGGGCAAATGCGACCCTCCTCCGCCATTCATACTGTTCTTAATCGGCCTCTTTCGAATCCAACGGCAGGACCGCCCCCTCCTTCGGCGGCAGATTATGTTCCTCCCAGTGCCTTCTTGCAGAACATGACGAATCCTCCGAACAACCTACCCCAACCCCGTTCCGTCCCTGAATATTTTAATCGTTAAGAACCTCCGTGCCTACCATAGAATGACACCCATCTTTGCCCTACGGCTCATTACTTTTCTTGTTGGGTGCATTGGATTTCGTCTATTTGTGACCTATTTGAGCTATGCAGCGAATGACTGGAATCTTCAAGTCATTGGGTTTGTCGCATTATACCCTGTCCTTTATTGGTTTTATGTTCTTTTTTTAATTGAACCTAATACCGCATGGGAAAAAGTAAGCAACATGATGTGGTGGAAAAATCTGCGACCGATCCATATGATGTTATGGGCTCTTTTTGCTTACTTGGCAATCACCAAAAATCATATGGCCTATGCTGTGCTTCTGGTAGATACGGTCTTTGGTGCCCTGGCCTTTTTGGTACATCATTGGATGGAGGGAAATTTAAAATGAGAAGATAGAGTAATATGGATCACAACATCATGATGCTTCTGGCATGCTTCCTGGCAGGATATGCATCCACCATGAATGTATGGGTTGACAATTGGGATGATGTCCGTTTTAGTCTCAATGATTTCTACATGGTGGGTCTTATGACCGGTTGGATGTTCTTCTTTATGGGACTCCTTACCATGCATGGTGGTCGAACGCTCTTTGGTCTTGTTCTGGCGGCTCTCTTTTTTGGTTTGATTCGAACTCAGGCATTTGTGACAGAGATTCAATATCTTCGAGGGATGATTCCTCATCATTCTATGGCGATTCTTATGAGCAAGCATGTGGAGAAGGAGCCCAATTCCATTTCACATTTGCTGGATCAAATCATCCAGACACAGCAAAAGGAAATTATTATTATGAAGGATTATCTTGGTTCAGTCTAAAGAGTAATAAATAAATATTGGTAGATGATTACAGGTGAATTGATTCAATCACTGTGTGATATATATTGTGGAATAGAGGCAGATTTTTCAATTTATAATCGAGAGCAAGGTACAAAAAATGTAGATCTACATCATATTATTGATGTATGGAACAATCCTTACCTAATTTATTGTTATGGTGACCGCATTTCACTTTTTATTGAAAAGTCGAAATTCATTCAGAATCCATTTGTACTCATTACGCACAATTCGGATGTGAATATGACAGAGACGTATGCGAGCCTATTGGCTCATCCGAAACTGCTATTTTGGCATGCGCAGAATGTACTCTATTGCCATCCTAAGCTGGGAGGACTTCCCATTGGACTTGCTAATCGGACATGGCCACATGGTAATCTGTCAATCATGGAGCAAGTGCGATCTCGCTCCATTCAAAAAACCAAGGGAATCTATTTCTATTTTCTGATTCGAACCAATCCTGGAGAACGTCAGTCATGTTATAACGCATTGGTAAAAAAGGGGCTTGTATTCGGAACTCAGCAGAATTTTCGATCCTACCTAGAAACCATGGCTTCTCACAAATATGCGATTTGCCCTCCTGGAAATGGCGTAGACTGTCACCGTCTATGGGAGTGCTATTATCTCGGCGTTGTACCCATCGTGAAACGATCGATCTTTACAGAGAAAGTCGCCTCTATTTTCCCATGCATTCTTGTGGATGACTGGAATGAGCTGGATACGAATCATTTGTTAGAGACCTATAAAGAGTATATTGTTTCAAACAAATTAGAGCTGGATAATATCCGTGAGTGCATTGCAAATCATGTGGATTATTTTACTGCATAAGTATGCATTATGCATGCAGTAAATCATACAACCGTTTCGATACCACGGGGCCGATCTTTCGCGTCCCCACCTTTACCTTTTCTATCTCATTGAATGGGGTCTGTAGGATGACATTCAGTGAGCCATAGGTTTCCAGCAATTGCTCGGCCATTTTAACCGATACCCCAGGGCACTGGGCGAGACATGCGATGGCGAATTGGCGCGGATCCGCAGCATTGGCTTTCTTTTGAATATGGAGCCCATCGGTGACCTTGACGAGTTCCGTGGTTCGTTGTAATGATGTAGGGTCCTCCTTCCATTGCTCCTCCAGCGTTTGGACTAGCTCGGCGGTTTCTCGAATGGAAGCCGTTTGCATCACCGCAATTTGATAGTGGAAAATGAGGCGATGGATGAATTTTAGAAGAGCCTTCTTTTGTAGGCGACCTGTGGAGGATCCGAGGGCGCCCTCGATGATATACATGGGCTGCGTCTTGTGCTCGTGACAGAAGGCGAGGATGCGGCCGCGCTGCTCTTTGTAGCGGCCGTCGAGAATGGAGGCTTCGAGGTCTTTGATCGATTTGCGCTCGATGATAAGGCCACCTTCCATGATTCCCTGGTCATTTGTGCCAATCCAGATGTCGGCGACGGGGAGGGATTGGACGGTGGTAGGAATCAGTTGGATCAGTTCGGTTTCACGAGTGTCAAGAATCATAGTTGGTTATTGCGAAGTGGATTTAGATCCTTTGTCTTTTAGACAAAGTATGCTTCCCCATTTTCAATGGGGTATGGACCCTTAATGGGATCGCTTCCTTTGAGTTCCATGCCTTTTTCGTTTGTTGTTTTTTTGGGTGCCGCGCGTTTTCTTGGTGTGGCACTTTTTATGGGTGCGGCGCTTGCCGCCGCGGCCATAAGTAGCGACAGGACCGCTGGCGGCAGGAGCGGATACATATTGAAATTGTCCATTTTGGCTTGTTTGTGATTCTCTGTTACGTCTTTGAAGATTAGTAGAAGACATAACTTGACCCCATTTCTGTCCTGTCTGCGGCGGCGCCGGCGTCAATGAAAATGTGGGGTTTACCATTGGCATCATATTGCAGAATGTATTAAAAAAAGACAGGACGAGAGCAGGATCACCTAGTCCGCTATACTCTTCCATCGTTTCTTTAATGAAATTTAATATTGGATTATTTTCCATTCCAGATTCTATTTCAGGAAGTGCACCCCCTCTAAATTTCGTATTAGTATGATTGTAAATTGACACACAATTTTCAAGAATAAATGGATCAAACTGCATTCCTCCTCTCTTTCGCTTTCCTAATGCTGATGGCGATTGCTGTTGCGGTTGCTCTTCATGCTCTTCCATATGTCCTTCGTCTTCATTCTCTTCATGCTCTTCATGCTCTTCTATATGTCCTTCATCTTCATTCTCTTCATGCTCTTCATTATCTTCATGTGCTCCATCATTATCTTCATTCTGATCATTCTGAACTTTTCCCAAAGCTACCATGTAAGAATAGATAAATTGTTTTATCATATATATAATATCATACCTTTCAGCATCGTTTAATGGAGCATCTGCTGGTCGAAATATTATAGATGGATCATGTTCTGTTTCATTTGGAACCACTGTAAACTTGAATATGGAAATCATATCATTCACCCATTGAGGTTCGGCCTGTGCTACTTGTGATGCCTGTGCTGCCTGTGCTGCTCGTACAGCTGCGAAATGTGCGGCTGATGCAATAATTTGTGGATTTGTAATTATGTTATTGAGCATTTCACGGAAGTTATTTATTGTAAGTAGTATAGGAATTTGAGGTAGTAAGCTTAATGCAAATAATATAGTATCTTTATCTACTTCTTTTCCAAAATCCATCGAACTAATCTTTCCATTATAATCTGTATGATTATATATGAATATATAGTTTTCAGGATTATCAAATAGATCTTGAGGTTTATCCCATATTGTGTATAGTAGATTTATCAGATGTAGTAGAGTTAGCAGTTTTAGTTCTTGTGGCTCTATTGGCTGTGCTTGTTGTTGCTTCTGTAATAGGAGTAATACTTGTGGTTGCAGTTGTTGTAGCAGGTCTTTTAGCGGTTTATTTTCTGGATTTTGATATAGATGTAGTTGCTGTAGTAGCGGTACCAGCTGTTGTCCTAATCCTTGTTCTAATTGTATTATTAATTGTTTCAGACCATTCAAAGAATATTGGTTACCATAACCATCCTGTATTTTATCATGTGCACTCATTGTAAAATAATCTCCTCCCTTCATTTGATTTCCTCCCCATGATTGAATTGAATATTGTGGGGCTGGTGCTAAGGTAGTATACATCTGAAAATCTTGGACTTGTGTTCGAGGTCTAATAAATTTTACTGGAGGCCAATCTGGCAATTTTCCATTTGGTGGGCCATATACAATACCCTTTGGCCAATATCGAATGATTTTAGCTGATTGATAAATGGTTGGCAAACCTTTTTTAACTGCCATGGCGGCACATAATTCATCTCCTGTAACAAATACAAGATATGGATATTTTAGAGTTCCATCTGGATTTTCTTGTAGGCTTAATCGATATGCTGCCACTACTTGATCTCGATCGCCCGCACGTTTGATATCAAACCATAATTCTGGTGGTAATTCATAAAATAGTCCTGTCGGCGTGTCTCCCTTAAAATGAAGATAGGGATGAAACATATCGTTACGATCTGAAAATTTGTGTTTTTCTACTTTATTTAGAAGGGGTTCTATTATAGCATCTATATTATCACGTATTGGTTGTGATAATAGTGCATATAATGTTCGATTAATAGTATCATATGGTGTAAGAGGTGCTGCTGGTGCTGCTGCTGCTGGTGCATGTAACACTCGTTTTAAACAACATGCAGCCAATAGCCCAGCACTTGGTCCTAATGCATTATAATATGTATCTTTTCCAGGTATGCGCTCTATTCCAAATTCAACTTCATATCGTGGACCGCGCGCAGGTTGAATATTCCCAATGACAAACTTAAATCCTAATCCTGTTGCGGGACTCCATTTATGTCTTTCATATCGTATTTCATATTGCCTACGTGTATATAAATTTGCATCAGAATAAAACAGGTCTGCAGGTGGAAGGGCGGCGCCTAGAAATGGATCAGGCGCGCCAGCTGGAGCTGGATTTAGTCGTGCTTGATCTACAAATTCATATATAATAGGATATACATCCCCTGGTATGGTAGACGGCTGTGGATGTGCTGTTGCAGAATCGGCAGATCGTTGTGGTGTTGCAATCTCTTTTACAAATGGACCAATAGGACCTGCTACAGCATTATGTGTAGATGCTGCATTTGCTGCTGCTATAATTCGTGATACTTTATCCATATTTGTCGCGTCCACAAGTATTGCCGCCGCGATTGCCTGTGTGGCAGATAAGATAATTTGTAGTATATTTGCAGAGTTATATGCGTCTAGCATCTGTGTATTACTCTCATCATATGTCGAAGCTTTACTCGTAATATCACCATATATTGCTCCTGCTACTGTCTTTGTACGCGCTATAAGCGTGGCAAGTGCCACTTTAGGTAGAATAGCATTAATAGTAGTAGCAGTAGCAGCTACAGCTGCAGTGGCGGCAGTAGCTGCAGCAGCAGTGGCGGCAGTAGTTGCTGCAGTAGTTGCTGCAGTGGCGGCAGTGGCACCAGCAGCAATGGCGGCAGCAATCGCTGTAGCAGCAGCAGCAGAAGCAGTAATAGCAGCAGTAGCTGTAGTGGCAGCAGGGGCATTAGTAGCCGCCGCAATAATAAGTGGTGCAATACAAATCGAACCAATCACTTTATACCAATATATAGGATGTTTGGATTCTGATACAGATGTTTTACTCGATTTTGAGCTAGAAGACTTGGGAGGATATAATATCTTTAGTGACGTATTTGCATATAGTACCATTGCTGTTATAATCTCTGCTGGAGTTATACTTCCTAGAGCAATTGCATGTGCTAATCCAGCAATAGCACCTGCTATGGAAATCCTTGCGGTAATTATATCTTTAGTAAGTTTGTTAGGGCCTTTAGAGTTTTTAATAGCGGTATCAATAGCAGTAGCAATAGAGGCTTCTCCACGGTGTCTAAATTCACCTGGACCCGAATCACACACAATATACATGGTGCTCTGATTTAGTACAGTTGTAGATGTAGCAGGGAATAATGCTTGACATAGCCCTTTAAAACTATTTTTTCTATCATATGTTACTGCTTCAGGAATCTTAATATATTTTCTTCCTTTTGGTTCAATACCACTTGGTGACAGTGAAGAATCAAAAAATAAGTGATCTGTACTACTAGTTGTATATGGATTAAAATTAAAATTATACGTAGGTGCGCTTGTAAGAAGAGATGGCTTAAGAGTTAATCCTAATGCAGGAACACTATAGTTAATTAATAACCATCTTATAATAGACCTCATAAGATGCCAATTCTGAATCACTGGAGTAGTTGGATCCTTATGTAACTCAATTTTAAATAGACCCCTCTCTAACGGCCAGAAATCATGAAATGAATCAACATCTTGCTGTTCGTTTTTTGTAGGAGCAGCTGGATTAAAACTACCACCCCTTTGGATTCTTGCTTTCTGTGTAGCCCATCCTTTCTTCTTCTTTTTGAGTCGAGTATGACCCATTCTACTCTATTCTATCAAAAGATTATTGATATTCCTCTCACAGAGCATAAAATAATATTGTATCCTTCTCGTAGATGAGTCATCTTCAACTACGAGACGGAGAATTGGACCGTATTCGTCGAAATTATCCTGACAAGATCCCCATTTTCATTACTAAATCCATGCATTCCAAAGATAACATTCCCGATATTCGCAAAAAGAAGTTTCTGGTTCCCTCCCACTTCACGATGGGTGAATTTGTGTCAACCATTCGTCGTTGGCTTCTCTTAACACCGGAACAGGCCATTTTTGTCTTTATTAATAATATTCTTCCTTGTACGAGTGATACCATTGCCAAAATCCACGAGGAATATAAGAGTCCCGATGGTGTACTCCGAGTCACCTATGCGGCTGAAAATACATTCGGGTCTAATTCTTTCGATGCTTCTTATTGAACTTTTTAATAGCATGTGATGCTGAATTCATATTATTACGAAATTCAGGAATACGCAGAACAGGAGTATCCTCTACAGGAATATTAATAGATAGGGAAGGCAATTCTGCTTCTATTGTTTCAATAGGATTTACGATTCTGCTGAGAATTTCCTTGCAGATCTCCGCATTCAATGCGATGCGTTGTTTCATCACCTCCTCATCCTCTTCGATTACTTCCTTCTTCTCTTCTTTCTGCTCTTCTTTCTGCTCTTCCTTCTTCTCTTCCTTCTTCTCTTCCTTCTTCTCTTCCTTGGTCTCCTCTACACCCTCTATGGCTTCTCTACGAGACTGAATTCGATCACGAAGCTGAATAGATATTTCAATATTCTTGGCTTTTATCATGTCTTCTATGTGTGTTTCAATAGAAACTTTCTCTACCTTTGGCTCTATCTGTTCCTCAATAATTGGTGTAAGTGCTCGTTTTTCTTGTAATTCCACGAATGGTTCAATATGTAACATGTCATTTGCAACAATTTCTTTTACTGACTCCGCAACAGTCGCCTTTTTTACCTCCGTAGTATCATGTTTAACAGCTGGTTCGATGTGTACTGACTTTTTTGTCAAATACGGTACCGACCAATAAGAACCCATCTATTACATCCTTATCTATTTGATTTTTGCGAACTATCATTATATAATCGCATGATTCGTCAAATGATGCAATTATAGTATGTTTCTTATACGATTACAGGATCAAAACCATGATTTGAGTGGATAGGTGGGTGCAAACATGCGCTCCAGACCAGGCGTCCACTCGGTATAGTCGTATTTACCATCACGAACACGATTACGCGACTGAAAAAATGGATCAAGTCCTGCAGACAGATCGGAAACTGTGTAGGGAACTTCAATCACCTCTTCGCCGCGCTGCTCCATTGTTGACCGCTGCACATCGCGCTCCACCTCATCCTCCCATACAATCTTCGGGTCCTTCTCCTTCACTTCCGTAATTTCCCAGATGTTCTCACCCTGCTTGGACTTATGAATCACAGGAACAAGGCCACGCTTGATATAGACACGATCCACGAGTTGTTTCACATCTTCCACTGAATACTGCAGAAGTCCCTTACTGGTTTCAGGTACATAGGTCTGTAGAATTTTCTTCTCCTCGTCATTCATGGACTCCGTATCCGGAATTGTCATATTGGATCCGTCTACCTCCCGATAAAAGGATGTCGGCGCCGAATCACTTGCCTTATTTGCCTGGTCTTTTTCAAAAATAGCCTGATTCTCCTGAAAATGTTGGGAGTCGGGGCCCTGTACCGACCAGTCCATCGGATAGCGTGTCATGGCATCGCTGATTTGCTGTCTGGATGCCGGCTTGGATCCCTGATTATTAAATACCGTCGCCACCTCGTATTCATTAAGGCTGTTAATGGGGCTATTCAGATTGGTTAAATATGGTATATCAGGCTTATCAGTCATATCCGGTGCGATCACTGTTTCATTCTGAATCTCAACGGGAGATCCATCGCCGTTAAATCTATTATCGCTAAAGCATTCTAAGTATTTACGACCTCCAAAATATAGAATGAAATAACCAACGAGTAATAATAGTAAAAGGGTTTGAAAACTACTTGCACCCATTCTATTCCCTATCTCTATATTAATAAAGAATACCAGAGTAGAATGGCACCTCGGCGATCTCGAAAAGCTAAACGGTTTCGACGGACTCGTCAAGCAAAGCGAACTCGTAAAACTGCTCGGGGACACCGACACTCTACTGCGGGCAAAATCCTCCCTCCGATTGATATCCTCTCGGAAGACCTGCTGCATGAATTTGGAAAGCGCATGAATAACGGACCCATTGCTTTTGTATTGTTCTATGCGGATTGGTGTAGTCACTGTCATCGTTTAATGCCTCATTTTGATGCCGCTGCTAAATCCAAAAAGCGAACCGCTCAAGTTATCAAGGTACCGGATTATATGATACCTGCACTCAATGCCTATATCAAACAGAATATCAATTCGAATGCTGCTCCATATCAACCTAATGGGTTTCCCACCATGTATACTGCGTCCATTGATGCCAATCCTCTTACTACGCAAACACCTACACCTGATACAAAAAAGCTGGAGAGGCTTATGATCGAGTCCGGAATTGCTGCAAAAGAGGCACAATTGAATATGCCCTCTTTTAATCGTGCATCCATGTCAAAAGAGAAAGTAGCGAATTTGATTGCGTCCACCCAACTGGTGGACGAGTCATCCAATAGCATTTCACGGAACTCCATGAAAGTTAAATCAGTTTCCAAGCCCGATTTTGTTATTCCTGCGGTAGGCAAAACACCACCTGTTATTCGTGTCAACTCCTCTCTTCCTGACTTACCCACTACGATTACCGTATCTGCAAAAAAGAATGCACCTAATGAATCTCTAAACGAGCCGGTCTTTGACAAGGAGGAAATGATGAATGAACCCGTTACCTCTCCCAAGGCCGCACCTATTATCAAAGAAGTTGAAGAAATCACATCAATGGAACAGCAATTAACCCCACCTCGACTACCTGCATACAATCCTCGTGGCGATATGATTCGTGAACTATCACTGAATCAGAAACTGAGCGGAGGAGGCCTCTATGGTGCCATGGCAAAAACGGCATATACCCTTGCACCCGCTGCCATTCTCATGGCAACCGCAGCCATGACCTTTAAAAATCGTACACGCCGTTCAAACCATAAGTCAAAACGCAAATCAAGACGCGCTCAATAAAATTGAACCTCAATCGCTATAAGGAATAGATAACTCCATCATGTCGAATGATCTCATCTTTCACTTGCTCGATCTTCAATCGCGCGACATGCGCATCGAATCCGAACAAGAAGATGTTCGTGAACTGGCCTATGAATCTCATTCCGATGACGATGATGAGATTCAGACCAAACGACGCACTAAAAAACCGGCATCCTTCTCTCAGCAGCGCGAATTTATTATCCATCTGTTCGGTGCCACTGAAACTGGTGTCCCACTTCGATGTGATGTTACTGGATTTCGCCCCACACTCTATCTCCGTCTCCCCGAAGATCGCCCCGCTGCTGCCATTGATGTCATCAAACAATACCTTAACAGCCAGCACATTCCCATGGGACAACTCACCCTTCGTCGTATTACTAAAAAGATATTCTATGGTTTCACCGCCCAGACTCCCTACCCCTTTCTCCAGATTGATGTTCCTTCTCTCGGTCTCTTTCGCACTTTGCGCGGCCTCTTTCTCGACGAGAACTTGAATCCTGCGACCAGGCGGCCCCTCGACGGGGTTCTCCGCGGAAAAACGATCGAAGTCTTCGAGGCAAACATTGATCCCATGTTGCGCTTCCTTCACGGCCAAAATATTAGCCCATGCGGCTGGGTATGCATCAAAGACGGGAAACAGTCGATTAGTAGTGATACCGACCAGGGCCTAGTGATCGAGTGTCATTACGAACAGGTTGCTCCCACTAAAGGACCCCGTGTCTCTGCACCCTTCTTAACGGCTTCTTGGGATATTGAGTGCTTCTCCATGACGGGAGACTTTCCCGTTCCCAAGCGAACTTGGAGCAAGGCAAGCAAGGATCTCCTCAAATTCGCACAAAACGGAGAGCATGCGGTTCAGCTGATTGTCTTCAGCTTGTCTGTGGGACAGAATCCTGTTGATACTCTTCCCGCTGGTATGACTCCCATTTATTGCCGATGCACTGCTACACGCGATGCTATTTCGAAGAAACTTGCTGTAGTACAGGATGAGATCGAGCACCTTCTGACCCATAGCCGCGACCAGGAACAACTCGAAGAGATCCTACAAAAAGCGCTTCGCACCACCGTCCACTTGGTCGGCGATCCTGTCATTCAGATTGGAACGACCTTGACTCGCGGTCAGCAAAGTGCGGCAGAATCAACCGAGAAGCATCTCTTTGTCTTCCCCGATTGTGCCCCCATCCCTGGTATTCATGTCCATGCCTATCCCACAGAAAAGGCAATGATTCTTGCGTGGTTTGATTGGATGATCCGCATGAACCCTGATATATTGATTGGCTATAATGTCTTTGGTTTTGATGAGTCCTATCTGTGGGCGCGCGCGGAAGAGCTCCGTCTGATTCAATCCAATTCTCCCATTCACATGTTTAATCGTCTCTTTGAACTTGCAGGTGAGATGAAACTAGAGGAGAAGTTCCTGAGTTCATCCGCGATGGGCGACAACCGCATGTATATCTGGACAACGCATGGACGACTCCAGATCGACATGTTCCACTACATCAAGCGTAACAATGTGCTGCCCTCCTACAAACTGGATGAGGTCACGAAGCACTTCATGTCAGGAAAGCTGAAGCGACAAGAGTATGATCCTGCAACAGGTGAGCTGATTCTCGAAGTCGGTGGCGCGGTTAAGGATGTTCGTGAGGGGCGCTCCATTACACTCCTGGATGAAACGGGTGAGACCGTGTCCGAAAAGCTGGTGGTTCAGTCCATTAACGGATCGATCATTCGCTTCACCTGCTCCTTGGATGAGGATGCCCTCGCTGAAATGCAGGATGCAACCAAGTGGGTCATTGTAAAGGACGATGTCAGCCCCCAGGATATCTTTCGCCTTCATCGCGGCTCGGCAGAGGATCGCGCGGTGGTCGGCAAGTACTGTTTGCAGGATTGTGACCTGGTGGTCGATCTATATCGAAAACTGGAGACCTTTAACAATTCGATGTCGATGGCGAATGTCTGTACTGTGCCTGTGAGCTACATCTTTACCCGCGGTCAGGGTATTAAAATCGAGTCCCTGATCTTCAAATTCTGTCAGGAGCGCGGTATTGTGATCCCCGTGTTACCCGTGCCCTCCGCGGTGGAAGCAGAGGATTCCTTTGAAGGTGCCATTGTACTCGACCCCGAGCCTGGCTTCTACTCCACGAGCCCCATTGGTGTCTGCGACTTTGCCTCTCTGTATCCCTCCACGATTGTTAGTGAAAACATCAGCCATGACTCCCTTCTATGGATAAAAGACTTTACGAATGATGGGGTGCTAATCTGTCACAAGTGGGGTTCAGAGCTCTACGATGAGTGCGATGGTTATGCCTACACGGACATTGAGTTTGATATCATTCGCCCTGATCCCAGTGATGAGCGAAAACACAAGCGGAAAGTGAAATGCGGGCGGCGTATCTGCCGCTACGCCCAGCCGCTGGATGGATCCAAGTCCACTCTTCCCCAGATCACAAACTGGCTTCTTACCGCGCGATCGGTCAAAAAGAAAGAGATGAAAGCGGAAAAAGATCCTGAGCGATATGCCCTACTGGATGCCGAGCAGCTGGCCTACAAGCTCACGGGCAATTCGTTGTACGGTCAGTTGGGCTCTGGTACTTTCAAGATTCGTCTCCAGGCACTGGCGGCATCGGTTACTGCATATGGCCGCAAACAGATCTTGTTCGCCAAAGCAGCGATCGAGCAGTTTTATGGACCTGGGGCAAATCTGCCAAATTGTAATGCAAAAGTCGTATATGGAGACACGGACTCAATCTTTGTCGAGTTTAACCCACGAAATCCTGTAACAGGTGAGCGTCTCGAGGGCCGCGAAGCCCGCGTCGCCACCATCGAAATGACCGACGAAGCAGGCCATTTCATCACGAAAACCCTGGCTGCGCCTCATGACTTTGAGTTTGATAAGGCGTTTGACCCACTGCTGATGTTCTCCAAAAAGCGCTATGCTGGAAACATGTATGAAGCGAATCCCGACGACTATGTCCATAAATATATGGGGATTGCTCTCAAGCGCCGTGATAACGCCCCTATTGTCAAAACAATCTTTGGTGGGGCAATGAAAATGCTCTTGGATAAGAGAGATGTCTCGGGTGCCTTCCAGTTTGTCAAGGACAAATGTCTTGAGCTAGTGGATGGCAAGGTGAACCTGGGACAGCTGACAGTCACAAAATCGTTGCGTGCCGATTATGCAGATCCTGCACGAATTGCACACAAGGCACTTGCCGATCGGATTACCAAGCGAGATCCAGGCAATGCACCTGCCGCAGGAGATCGCATTGGATATGTCTACATTCGTCCATTGGCGGGTCAAGAAGCGTCCAAGTTGCAGGGTGATCGTATTGAGACGCCGCTGTATATCAAGGAGCATCAATTGGTACCTGATTATCGGCATTACATCGAACATCAGCTACAGAATCCGATCTCGCAGGCCTTTGCTCTTCTCTTAGAGAGCATTCCTGGATTCAAGCGGGAGATGGTAAAGGGCTGTCCTACTGCGGCGGAGGATCTGGATCGGTACCTGGGCTTTCGTGAGGCAAAGGCGGCGGAACTCCTCTTCTCGGATTGTTTGAAGCGGTTTGAGACGGCGAGCAAACGGAGCGCAATGGCGACGATGTTTGGCGGGAATGCGATCATTACACCGATGACACGATCGAAGACGGCTGTGATTGCAGCGCCTTCCGCATCAAAAGCAGCATCTGCGACAGTATCTGCGACAGTATCTGCGACAGTATCTGCGACAGTACCCAAGGCTATGCCCAAAGTAGCCGTTCAATCCTCCATTAGCAATTATCTGTTGGATTCCTTCCTTGTGAGTAACATCCGAAAGAAGGAACGGCAGGCAAAAAAGAAGAAACTTGAGGAGAAACTCGAAGAGAAACAAGAGTAATATACTTAGAATGATTTTCGTTTTTTTGTATGAGAGGATCGAAAGGAGTGATGGGAGCGAGATAAGTGGTGAGAGCGAGAAGAACGAGGCGATCGATGTGATAGAGAAGATCGATGCTTTCGCACAGAATAACGAGGCGACGACTCGCGCTCATTATTCTCATTTGTAAAATTGGCAATCCTCTTAAAATGAAAATCAGACGGTTCATAATGCCCATCCGCTTTTTTCGCATCCTCTTGAATCTTATAGTATCCTACTTGATTTTCCTCAATGTAGCGTTCAATCATATGGGGAGGTATGGCACGAATAAATGCATCAGGCCCTGAAAGCATTTCCTCATGACGCATGTGTAACTGACGTCGAATACGCGGCTCGGTCGAAGATATCAACATGACATGAATCTCATACTTGGGATGTCCCATTTCTGCATATTTATTCAATATCGGCATCAAATCTCTTGCAACAACATTTGTTCTACCCTGAAAGGTGACATCATAAATGATATTGACGCCATGTTTAATACCTTCTTCCAATGCTTCTAGGCGTCGTTCGATGAGAGTAGGAAATGCTTCATAAACATCCTCTTTCTTTTTGGCTTTTACCGGTTTCTTCTCGGCATTACCTTGCTCGATTTTATCTAACAAGCGATGAACGGTATGAGTCAAATACATCATTTCGCGCTTCGAGGTAATGGTCCCCAAATAAATCTCAGACAACAAGGCAAGATCTTTATCCGTTAATGGATCATTTCCGCGGCGGCTTTTCAGATCATCATAAATAAGTTTGGTAGCAATCCGATACGGCTTCACATTTTCGACAATGCTATCCAACGACACATTATAGAACGCATTTGGATCATGGCCCATTTTTCGGATGATTTGACCAATTTGTGTGGTCTTTCCTACACCGGGCGAACCTCCTACAATAAAAAGCTGAGGTCGCTCTCCTTCTGCTGGTTGTAATTGGCGCATTGACTTTCCATTAGAGAAAATGCGAACGATTTTTTCTAACATGTTCGCATTCTTCAACGATGAAATTTGCACTGAGTGGGGTACATTTTCCGCCATTTACTTTCTCATTTGAAATTAAATCATTTGTCCGAATAGAATGGGAAGTACCGCCTCTCAGCCCGCTTCCCTCCATTTTACGCTCATTTCTAATAAACAAGCGGCAGATGCCGTTTTACGCGAGGCGGAACGAAAGGATATGTACTTGGAAGAATGTCACGACGATCGCAGCAATGGATTGGCTCGAAAACAAATGACCTATACCGCTAATTCCATTTCTTCTCAAGAGGCGGAGCAGTTCCGCGCCATTCTACAGAATATGTTGCCTCAGATTCCTATCCGTCTTCGCATGGATTTGCAGGAAATTCGCATTCTTTCGCTCATGCCTACTGCGGATGGTGGAATGCCTCATACTCGCCCTCCCAATGTGATTTGTTTTCCCAATCTTTCGCAAGTATCCTCTCTTTCTACCATGATCCATGAATTATGGCATGTACATCAGCGTATGTATCCATCCATATGGCTTTCTGTATTTGATAAAATGGGATGGAAACCCTGGGGTGGAACTATCCCCCTTTCTATTGAGCGTAACCGTCGATTTAACCCTGATACACTGGATCATCCCCTCTGGATCTATCAGAATCAGTGGATTCCCATTCCTGTCTTTCAGGACATGTCACGGCCCGCTGTAGATCAGGTCGACATTTGGTTTTACCACCCTTATCAACAATATCATGTTAAATCTGTGCCGCCCGAATTAAAGGCGGCGTTTCCCTTAGCCCCTCCCAGTGCCTACGAACATCCAAATGAACTGACTGCGTATGTATTGTCTGAGCCCGATCGCTATAAGAACTCTCCTGGATTTCGTACACTTCTTGAAGCAGTCGGTCAATTATCGATTCGTGTTGATTAATAACGAAGGTAATAGTAGTCGTGTTTTATGTGTCTTCCTTCTCAACCGTGCAGGGCATGGGTTTCATTGGAGTCCATTGGACTTCCTGTGCGAGGATGTCTTCATGCTCCCGCATGGTTACGAGAAGTTACCCTTCCCTGCCATCAATCTCTTCTTACTCCATCAGTCTATATCGATCGATCATCAAATAAATTGGTCTGTCTCAAAACTGTATCACATGGATCCTTTGGATATATTGATTTGGCACAGGATCAGACCGCTGATGGTATAAAAGAAGTATATGTCAAGCGTCCCATTTTATCTGGAAAGAGTCTACTGTATGAAGCGTGCGTTCAACAATGTGTTTCAAAAGAGCTATCCTCCATTGGATTTTCAACAGGTGCTCCCCATATTACTCATGTCTTTATGCTTCGTGATCATTCCGTGTGTTTTGCCATGGAACCCATTGATGGCGCAGTTACCCTGGATCGCTATCTGGAGTCGGTTTCTAAAGAACAGCTCTCGGGTGTCATAGTGGACTGCCTCTTACAATTAAGTGCCATGATGTGGCACCTGAATAGTATACTTGGTATGAATCACAGAGATGTTAAACCCAGTAATTTCTTAATTGTCGAACATCCTCCTACTACCAAAGTATTAGTGATCGAACATGAGATTATCGAGATCTCCTCACCTCATTCCCTTACCTTGATCGATTTTGGGTTTTCTTGCATTGGATCAACAACGACACAACGAACGGAGTTATCACTCAGTACGGTATATCCTAAGGACGATCCTTGCCCCAAAGAGGGACGTGATTTGTATTTATTTTTGGGATTACTCTATATTGACTACTATGACAAATTGGCGCCGCGACTCTGCCAACTCTTTGAGTCCTGGCTCCAAGAACCTGGTTCGAATCTCTGCCGATTTATGCGAAAAGACAAAGAGCACTCGAAAAAATGGCTATATTTTATGGTAGGAAATACGCAAATTAAACGGTTTCAGTCCTGTCCTCAGCGTATTGTTCGCGATCTACAGGCCTTTCGTGATTAAGATGAATTGGAGAGGATAATGGGTGCAGATGGAGTAATTGGTGCAGGAGCGACAACAGGGGTAAATGGTGTCATCGGAGTCCAGTATCCTACTTCACGATACACCTTGCACTTCTCATTAAAGTCCGCCAAGTTCTGTTCGTACCCTTCTGCGCCTCCATAAAAGGAATTGTAGGGAATGTGTACTTCCTCTGCATTACCCAGATAGGCTGCCAACCAGGACATCGTGCAGGCTGATGTAATGAGCTTCGGTGACTTCAGCAGAAAATCAAATTCATCGCCTAGATTACCGCGGATCCATACTGGGTTCAACTCCTCAAAGTGATCGTAGTACTCCTTCTCCCAGTCATGGGCCGGCTTCTCGGAAACAATATAGAGCTTCTCATGTGGAATCGATTTTACAATCTCTTTGATTTGCGCAGGATCAAAGATCTGCGATCGATTCCGTGTATGATCCCACAATTCACCACACTGAAGATGAAGCGTTAGATCATTTGCAGTGGGTTGTAGTAACTGTTTCGTCTGGTACTTCACAATATTGCCAATCTGGATTCGATTGCTAATGTGGCTCATATTATCTTTATGAAACAGGCTACGAATAAAGTCGCGCTCCGCGGTAAAGATCTCGGATCGCTGATAAAAGCCGACCAAGAGAATATCCTTGCGTACATCCAATTGAATGGGATGTCCCTGGAGATAGGCCAGCATAATGGCCTTGAACTTCTCATCATCAATCACCTGCTGAAAATCCATCTGCATTTGAAAGCAGGGCTTTACTGCCTCATATCCATAGATCTTCTTCATCAGCTCTGCCGCAAAATACTGGAATAGATTGTTGCCAAAGGAGCCCTGGATCAGAAAATTAACATTACCCTTCATCTCTTTATGGTGTAAAGATGAGGGGCGTTTAAATCCTTATCATTTTAATAAATAAGAGCCATTTAATTCTGGATGAAATGTTATAATTTCATTTTTTAAACTTGTACTGGGTTGATGAAATCCAAAAAAGGCATTTTTATAAATTTTATGAATTGAAAAATGTGAACTTTCTTCGTCATCCCCAACTGGCAGGCCTAATTTATAGCACCCAATCGTAAAATAGACATCTTCTGGATCTGTTTCAATCTGCGAGGAATATATACTGTTATCATCAAATAATTTTGGAGGAAAGTGTTCTATTATTTTTATCATATCATTTCTTT
>Ga0247723_1000574_pt1 | contig 24717 bp, 35 predicted proteins | sample MSEWelMarce5H_FC_FD_189079 | JGI IMG/M metagenome (GOLD analysis project Ga0247723, IMG submission 189079) | Subsurface sediment microbial communities from gas well in West Virginia, United States - MSEEL Well Study Marcellus 5H_FC | ecosystem: Environmental > Terrestrial > Deep subsurface >... | reverse complement strand
ATCAAAAGGAATTAAGCGAAGCTATTGAAATAGGCGTTAAATACACCGATGGAATAATAAGCGACGAAAGATTCCCATTTTAAAAAAACCACCATGAAAGAGTATAATAGCAAGATGTTAGAAATTAAGGCTTTTTGTGAAGAGGTAAATACTTGGATTTCGGTTGCGCCTAGTGCTGAAGACCTTGATTCTTGCGACGAATATTTAAGACAATTATCTGCTTATTACTCTAGATATACGGTTATATCTGGCATGAATGAAAGTATCTATTCTTATTTAATGATGAGCTGCATTCGCGATATGCCAGAGGAGGAGTATAAAAGAGTTAAGCACTCCTCTACATTAACCGATTTTTATGTGAAAGGGAAATACCCAAAAGCTACGGCGATATTTGAGCAATGTAGGGCGGTAAAGCAACTTTTACTTACAACCAGTGAACTTTACCGAACTTTATTGAGTAGCTTTAGGCAGGAAAGAATATTGGTTAGTCATATGACTACATAAAGATATTTGCAGACCTCGGGTTTAGGTAAATGTTATTTTCCCCTAATTAAACATTTCTTTCAACCTAAAAGCGTCAGAGGATGAATTGACAGCACGGAAAGACGGCATTTTTAAACCATATCGTTGACGTCAACAAAATGATAATTATGAATGAAGTAGAAAAATCAATAACAAAAACAAACTATGAAAGAGTTAGGGAGTTAATGATAGCATCTGGCAGGAATGCCGACTACGACGAAAACAAACCATTTAGGACAAACGAAAATAAGCTACGCTACGACCTTTGTCCAGCTATTGCGCAACGGGAATATGCGAAAGTTTGGACTGAAGGATTAAAAAAATATCCTGCCAGAAATTGGGAAAAAGGGTTTCCATTTTCAGAGGTAATCGCTTCCGCTATGCGTCACCTCGAAGCCATGCGACTTGGTGAAATGATAGACGCTGAAAGTGGGCTTTTACACTCCGCGCACTTAATGGCAAATGCTGCAATGTTAACGGAATTTTATTTTACTCATCCAGAATTAAATGATTTAAATAAATGAGTAAGCAAACGGCGGTTGAATGGTTTAATGATGAAATAATAATTCATTTAAATTTTGACCAAAGGCTATATCTTAAAGACATTTTAAAACAAGCCAAAGAAATGGAAAAGGAGCAAAGTCAAAATTATGCCATATTTGCTATAAGATGCGACAGGACTGAAATGAGAATATTGGATTTTAATGATTATATAAAACTTGAAGAAAACGAAAACAAATGATTTTAACAGACAAGACCATCATTGACGAAATCGCAGCTAAAAACATCGTTATTGAGCCATTAATTGAGGCAAACATTGGGACAAATAGTGTTGATTTAACGCTGTCTAAAACTTTGTTGTTGTACACCGACCAAGTATTGGATACAAGAAATAGAAATGATTACGCAGAAATTATCATTCCCGATGAAGGCATGATTTTACAACCAGGTATTCTTTATCTTGCCTCCACGGTGGAATATACCGAAACCTTGCGCCACGTTCCAATAATTCAAGGCAAATCGAGTTTAGGGAGATTAGGGTTGTTTGTTCACATAACCGCAGGATTTGGGGATGTAAATTTTAAAGGGCATTGGACATTGGAACTTGCCTGCATTCAGCCAGTGAAGATTTATCCTGGCATGAAGATTGCGCAAATCTGTTATCACGATATTAGCGAAATGCCTTACACGGACTATGCTTCAAAAGCAGATGCAAAGTATAAAAATCAAGGGAGCGATCCTGTAGCCTCAAAAAACTATTTAAACAAATAGCTATGACACCTGAGGAAAAAAAAGCATGGAAGTCGGAGTACATGAAAAAATACTACCGGAACATGAATGATTATCAAAGGGAAAAAAGGCGATTAAAAAATCTTGAAAATAAAAAAAGGATATACCATGAAAATAAAACAACGTGCAAGAATGAAAATTACGACAAGCACAAATCTTATAGGTTGAGAAATGCTGAAAAAATCAAGGCTTATCAAGCTGAATATCGTAAAAAACAAAAAGAAAAAAAAGAATCATGCTAACAGAAAATGAAAAACAAAAATTGATTAAGGATTTGTCTTTTATTGTTGTGGCCGCTGGAGGGTTGTTAACTCTCGCTTATGCCATTTACTTTATTATTGACACTTTAAAAAAATGGTACTGATGTATTGGGAAATAAAATGGAAGTCAGGCAGAATAATCACCAACGCCCCGACGGTTGAAGAGGCAATAGAGAATTTTAAGAAGCTAAGGATTGAGGTACCGGATAAAGAAATAAGTATTAGTAAGTTTGGTAAATGAGTGAATGTTTAAGTTGTTTTTAATCCCATATCTTTCGGTATGGGATTTTTTTTTAAATAAATACATAAATATTTTTTTATATAATTATTTATACATATTTTTACAAAAGAAACAAAAAAACATTTTTATTACTACTAAATTTTAACAAATGGAAAAGCAAATTTACACCGTCATGTACTTTGGCAATGCCAAAAGGTATCAAGATTTATGCGAAGAAGTGGCTGCCTATTCTAACCGCCACGCTGTTGAAAAGGTTTACGCAAAAATGCGTAACGAAGATTACTTCCCAGATGATTTTTTCCTATGGGGAGGGCTTGTAAAGGATTGTGACGGCAATGTTATTGCAGACAAAAGCGACGAAACTATCGAGTATGATGGAGGTTATTTTTATGCAGAACTAAAAATAGTTGAATAATGAAAGAGCCAATAATTGAGACATACGTCCCACAAAATAAAAGGCTGCCTTATCAGGTAGCTGCTGGCTTAGGTGTTGCTTTTGTTATTGGGTTGATTTATTCCCCAATAAATACCCAATACAATTATACTTCCTTTGTTCCTTTAATTCAAAGGGATACGGTTTACGTTCACAAAATTACGTCGTTAACTATTCAAGGTAAGGACGAAAAAAAAGAAGTTGATGAAAGCGCCTACGGATCTCGCTCATACGGCTGGGAGGTGCGCAAGTTATCCGGTGAACAGTTAAGGCAAACATTGGAAGGTAGAGGCTTTAGGAATTTAAAAGGAGTTGACAGGTCTAAATTACGTCGCATATACCTTGCTTATTGCTATGAATCAATGCTAATGAACGTACACGTTTTAACCGATTTCCCTGTATCAATGATTTATTCCTTCTTTATCATTGAGGCAACCTCGCAAGGAGTTGAAACAGAACTTTGGCGTAAACACGCTAATGCTGGAGGGGTTAAGGCATTGAAAGGTCACGATCATGTGACTTACAAAACACGCGAAGTAATTAGAGGTAAAAACAAGTTTATTAGAGCTAAATTCATGAAAGCAGAATCAACAGAACAAGGCATGGAGTTATGGGCTGGTGTTTTAAATTCTGGAAGATATGCTGCCTGTAAAAAGGCAAATTACAGGATGAAAGGGATAAAGCTATATGAATCTATTTGTAAATGCGTATATAAATCAGGATACCATACCGATACAGATTACAAATTTAGAGCGTCATTAATGGCTGAATACTGGCAAATTAAACGGGATAATTTCCCTTTAAAGAAAGATTACAATCAATTTTAAACCAAAAAAAACAAAAAACAAATGGAAAAAAACTTTACGAATACGCAATTCAAATGGACGTTTGAAAGCATATCGGACAACATTCCTACAATCATGCTGATAACTATCCTTTTGACGTATGGCATAAACGCCTACCTGACTGCGATATTTTTACCCTTAGATTTTTGGTTAGCTATTATAGCAGCCTCTATATTGCAATTAGGACGCTTTGCCGTCGTTTTCATGGACTTTTTAAATCCAACTAAAGGTAGAAGTACTTACCCACCTAAAATAGCATTAGGCGCGACGATTGTGGCTTTAATAGAAATATTCTTCGGGTTGCAAGAACATTACGAAGGTGGGGAATATATAACCATGTTTTTATTTGTTGGAACTATTATAGTTTTCGGTTATCTTTTGGAAATTAACTTTGTTGACAAAGGAGTTGAAGCCTACGGAATTAATGAGCCAAAAATTATAAAGCGTAGAAGGCGTAAAATCATTGTTAAGAATGCTAACGAAGAAATGCCTAAGAATTTTAAAAGAAATATTACTTCATTTCAATTATCACTATTTTAATTATGGAAAAAGAATTTGTACCACTCAAACAAACATTAAAACTAAATCAATTAGGATTCAATGAAGAATGCTTAGCATGGTATCCTGATAATGCGGCAGCTTTAGCATTAGATGGTGTCTATGTTAGCAAACCTTCTTCAGGTAGCTATAAGCTTCTTGCTTATGCACCATTATACCAGCAAGTTTTTAAATGGCTTAGAAATAAGTATGGTATAGATTTTAGTATCAATACGATTTATTCTAGGTATAATGAAAATACAATTAAACAATATAGTGGAGTTATTGATAATAAAACTATGTATACTAATGTCGGTTTTTATGACAACTACGAAGAAGCTCAACTTGCAGGTTTGCAAAAAATGATTGAAATAATTGAAAACAAATGAGAACATACATAGGTGTTGACCCAGCAATAAGAATAAACGGAATGGCAGCGTGTTTTATTAGTCCAAACAAACAGGTTGTATTTAAAAAGTATAAAAGATTTGTTGATTTTATAAAAGATGCTATGTTTTGGAAATTACATATGAATCCTGTCGTTCTGGTTGAAGATTCCAGCCTTCAAAATTTAACTTTTCACAATTCTATTAACCGCGCTATTCTTTCCAAGATGTCTCGAAACGTAGGTATGAATCAAGGCGCATCTAGAATAGCCTACGAATGGATTAAGGAAAATGGATGCGAAGCCTACAATATTTCCCCGGAACAAAAGGGTAAGAAGTGGGGAAAGGAAATATTTTTAAAAATCTTCCAAAGCGAAGGTTACAAATTTGAACCAAATTTTAAAACCGCCAAAATAAGTCAAGACGAAATCGATTGTTTTACTCTTGCTTTACAGGCTAAAAATTACCAAAAACATGGAAACAAAAGCAAATGAACAAGCCTATCCAAACATTCAGGTACCATCATTAAAAGGATTGACAAAGCGCGAATACTTTGCAGCAATGGCATTGCAAGGGATAATAGCCAACAAAGATGGGCTTGATATTAAAATTGAGCGCATTGTTGAAAGTGCGGTCGATACGGCAGATGCTTTAATTGAGGAACTAAACAAAAAAAAGACAAATGATTGAAAAAATAAAATCATTTTTTATTGAAATGTGTATTTTTCTTGCATGTGGTATTTTAAAGGAACTAAACAAAACATAGTAAGATGAAACAAAAAGTTGAAATAATAGATGGTATTGAAATTTCTACATGGAAAGAAATTGAAAAAATTTCTAAATTGTATCCGAAACCTATCAGATATGGGGAAGGTACACAGGCAAAATTATTCCTTTTGAAATTTTACATGGAACCATTATTGAAAGACGAAAGACCACCGATGGATTTCATGGAACCTGGGAGAATGATAACAATAGCGTACAAAATTTATAAGGAATCAATGGGTGATGCTACGAAAGATTTGGCGTTAACTTTGCTAAAGAAATTTATAAATTAGGTTGATTACATTTTGTTAATTAGTGGTAATATCGGGGTAACATTTGCGTTGCCCCTTTTTTATTTAAAAATTTACTAAACCTATTTTTGTTGCGTATTCAAAAACAGCTCTAGCGTGACACAAAGCTATTTTATTTTGAAACTCTGTATCAAACATTAATTTAGCATCGTGATAGTTGGTAAAAAAACCATTTTCAGACAAAACCGAAGGCATATTTGTTTGCGTTAAAACATGAAATTTAGCTTCTTTATCGTGATCCCCGTCGGTTGTATCAGGCCTAAAAATCCAATTTGGAAATTTTAATTTTACTTCCTTAAATAAAAATTCTGCATAAATATCTGATTTGGTTTGTCCTGGTGATGTAAACACCTCCCATCCTCTAGCACTTTTATTTTCTGCTGCATTACCGTGAATGCTTAAATACAAAGATGCTTTATAATTTTTAGCCGCAAAGTTTGCCTTATTTACTCTTTTGCCTAATGATGTGTCTAGTATTTCATCATAAACTTTCATTGTTACAAAGCCCCAGTCATTTAAATATTGTTCAATATATTGCACAACTGCCCGGTTAAAAACACCCTCAAAAAACCATCCGTAAGAATGAAACGTGCTATTATTGTGTTGCGCACATTTAGCAGGATAGGTAGTATAACCATTAGGTAATTTTACCTTAGGATTAATACCTCCGTGACCAGCATCTAAGAAAATACAAAATTCATTTTTATTCATAATTTACAATTTTTAAGGGAGGCATAAATCAATATACCTCCCTGAAGCCGCATAAGGTAGCGAATCTGTCTGCGCCTATAATTTAAATCCAATGAGTGCAAAAGCGGCACCAACAATTGATAGCTTTGCAGGTAATTTCACTTCTATCTCTTTGCCAGCACATTCGTGCGATGTCTCCTTGATTTTATCCCAAATGATTTGAGCCAGTTGAATATATTCGCGCCAAGTAAATTTAATTTTGTTGTTTTCTAAATGGACTGAAATATCTTGTGTCAATTCCGCAAAATTGAAACTATAACAAGCCACATCGCCTAAAGGTGATTTAATTGTATCAACACTTTTTAAGGCATCTTTTAAATTAGTCTGCATATTATTATTTTTAACGATTAAAAAAACGTGTGATTAAAACGCCAAGATTTACGCCTGTTATACGTTTTGTATTTTCTGAAATGGAATATAACTCCACCGTCGCAATTAAAAACGCTGACATGTACGTAATGTTGAAAGGAAGGCTAAAAGTATTTCTTGCACCTTCGAAAATAAGGATAGCACAAAAATATACCACTATTTTTTCTATGGTACGATAAAGTCCACGACTATTTATCTTTTGCCCCTCCTTCTTTGCCGCAATAATTCCCGTTGCCATGTCAGCAAAAACAACAAATACGGTAAATATTAAAAATCCCTTTATAGGAACAAAAAAGCTAAATATCCATCCGCAACAAATGGCATACGTTATCTTTTCCCATCCAAGATGCAAAAGGTTGATTAAGGTTGCTTTCATTATTCAATTTTTATTAGCCTAACATTACCGTCAACGGTTGCAAATTTACCATCAGCGTATTTATACAAGTCGTATTTTACGGAGTTAAATGTAAAGGATATTTGATTAGTAAATGTAGCTAAAAGCAAGTTGGTTGAAATTGTGTACACTTTGCCATTATCAGGATTGAAAATTAAACGCTTATTTACATTTAACTCAATAACTCCATCAATAATTTCCCCGTTAAAATTTAGCCTCCAGTCTCCCAAAAACTTTGCCGTGTCCCTTTGTGCCGTTGTAAAATAGACAGGCTTGTTGCTTATTTGTTGGTGCAAATCATTGTAATAATTAATCCTTTGCACGGCTTTACCCTTTGTGATAATAGGCTTTGCATGAATGGCAATCGTGTTACTTTGCCTTTCAGCATCTGTAACAAGGCTTTGAATGGCAGTTGCAGAATCGCCCAATATTTGCTTTGAGCCTGTGACGGTGCTATCCGACAAAGTAGTTTGCTGAATAATGTAATAAATGTTTCCTTGCTTTTGTATGTAAACGGTGTCTTTGACAACGTCTTGCGCAAATGAAAACAAGGGAAGGAATAAAAATAGGTATCTCATTTTATTTATTTTCGAGGTTAATAATTCTTTGTTCAAGGGCTTTGATGAGGGCTTGTTGTTCCTGAATGGCTTTGGTGAGGATAGGAATAATGGATTCATATCTCATTAATAAATCGCTATTCCAATTTGTGTTTACAGCTTCTGGTATTATTTCTGCAACGTCTTGAGCAATAAAACCTAAATCTTCTTCTTCACCTTCTATCCATTGAAAATTAACAGGCTTTAATTGCAATAATGTTTCTAAACCATAATTTAAAGGTCTTATATTGTATTTAAATTTTATATCAGATGTTGCTGTTGTTAAAGTGCCATCAGATGTTATATTTAAATTATTTGAAAATGTACCAGCGCCAACTCCCGTAAATCTGCCGTTGCCAACAACGTGGAGGGCTGTATTTGGCGATTGAGTGTTAATACCAATATTACTTCCATCTATTGTGATTCTTGTGTCTGTAGATAAATCAGTTGTTCCTATTTTAAATTTATCATTATCACTATCATCTACACCAAAAGAATATTTACCAATCTCATTCAAATAAAATTTAAATTGCGGATCGCCATCTCCAGAATTATTGTTATTTATTCCCAATATAGTTGCATCAGCTGTTGAGCTAATATAAAAAGGTAGTACCAAATCACTATTTACTTGAAAAGTCCAATCAGGATTACTTTTATTTACACCTAATCTATTATTTGTATTATCCCAAAATAAACCTGAATTGTCTTGAGTGTATGTACCACCACTTCCAGCAAAAATAACTGAACCAGCAGTAAAGGCAGTTGATGTATTTGTTCCCCCATTTGCTACAGGTAAAACACCACTAAATCTACCTGCCCTCCAATACGGTGTCAGCATCGAAGCCGTGTCGCTCGGCAAAAGGTTTAAACGCAACCACGCGTTACTTGTTGCCTTTTTATAGTGCCATATTATATTTGTAGTGGTATCAAGAACCATGTAAGCCATGGTATCAATGGAAGGCTTTCTTACTGTATCAGTTGCTGCCACACCTCGCCAAATAAGTCCATCGGCAGTACTCTGTTCTCCGAGCGTTATTTTTTGGTTACCATTGCTCGGATACTGTGCCAATGCAATGCAAGGCAAAAGGAAGAGGAAAAGGGGAAGGAGTTGTTTCATGTTTATGTTTTTAATTATTTCTTTGCATAATAATCCAATTTGTTCCATCGCTTACAAGTGTTGCAAATCTATAAGTAGCAGGAGCTATAATTGATGTTTGTGTTGAACCATTAAATGCAGTTGTAAAACCAATTATATTTGAGGATGCAGATAATACATTTCCGCTGCCTGTTTGTTTAATAATTAATTCTTTGCCAGGATAGGTAGCTGCATTTGGCAATGTAAGTGTAACGGTAGCATCTTGATGTATGTTTAACCATGTTGTATTTACGCTAACTGTCAATGATGTTGCCGTAGATGATGTGTATGTTCTTTCAAGCCATGGAGTATTTACCCTGCCTCCAAAGGTTCCTGTAGATGAAACGTTTAAAGTGCCCGTAAATGTTTTATTTCCTGCAAAACTTTGAGTAGTTGTATTTACTACGCCCGATGCACTTGCTCCAGCATCTGCAATGGTAATATTAGGCGTAGCACCTCCTGTAGATGAAAGAGGAGTAGATGCTGTAACACTTGTAACGCCTCCACTTGTTGCGCTTAATATGCCACCTGATAAAGATAAACCACTACCTAATGTAACTGTAGCAAATCTATCTGTAGAAGATAGTCCTGCTAATCTTGTCGCCTGATAGGTGTAATTTTTAAAAAAAGCTATATCCCAAAAAGTAACTGGGCTATAAAATTGTTTATCACCAATAAATCCTTGTGCATTTGTAGTCATTACGCCTGCCGTTGCAACTGACGCATCTGCTATGCTTATAACAGGTGTAGTTGTTCCTGTAGATACTGAAATTGGTAATACTCCACTTACACTTGTTACTGTTCCCGTTCCTGCCCCAATAGCCGTTCTGGTATCAGCTGCATTTAAAAGGCTAATTGTGTTATCTGTATTAACTTTAATAAATTTATCAGATACGGTATTTGTAATCCCAAACAATAATTTTCCTTGAGCCGTTGCGCCTAAATTTGTCAATGCCCCGTCGGCCGTTGTTGCGCCTGTGCCACCGTTCAATAAAGGTAAAGCAGTACCACTATAACTAAGGGCTAAAGTTCCGTTTGTTGTAACGGGTGAGCCATTTACGTTAAATATAGAAGGTGCGGTTAAACCTACACTTGTTACAGTGCCGGTGCCTCCCGATGCTGTGTAATTAGGTATATTTAAAGTAGTGCCATTAAATGTAGCTAATCCACTTGTTCCAGTTGTGGTTAATGTAATATTATTTTGTTTTGCCGCAAATCTTGAAGTAAGATTTAATAAAGATGTATCAGCATCTCGAAAATACGGTGATAGCATTGTTGACGTATCGGATATATTTACTTTATTATTAAAGGTATTCCAATCAGTTGATGTTAAAAAACCATTTACCGAGGTTGTTGCCTGTGTTATAGATAATGTCCTATTAGCCGTCAAATTGCCTCCACCTTGTAATGGTGCGCTTGTTCCTATGGTGATTGTGCTATTTGCTGGCGTAAATCCTAAAGCGGCTTGTTTGTTATTAAATGTAGTCCAATCGCTTGAAGTTAAATACCCATTTCTTGCACTTGTAGCACTTAGTAATTCTATGGTTGGAGTAGTTGTGTTGTTGTCTATTGAAATTGGATTGCCCGAAGTAGCTGAAGCATTTACCGTTGTGACAGTACCTGCACCAATAGCACTCCTAAAGTTAGCAGACGTTAAAGCTGAAATAGTGTTATCTGCATTAAACCTCGGAAAAGTTATTGCCGAAGGATTTGTTAAGGTAAACATTGATTGTCCAATGGTAGTACCTCCAAGGCTTGTTCGCCCCGTAGATGACACTAAATCAGTGCTACCTCCGTCCCATTTTAATCTATCTGTAAATGCCGTATTCCAATTACTTGAATTATTAGGAATAGATGAGGCCCACGTTGAACCAGTTGACAAGGCTATGCCTGCGTCGGGGTAAATAGGATTTGGAAACACACCTGTATTTATTGAACCAATACCGCTAACTGTTGCTACGGTGTAATTTGCACCAATTTTAAATGATGTGGAAACAATAGTAATTTTATTTGTGTCCGTTAAATTATACTGGTCATTGTTCAAAAGTTGCCCATTCCTGAACACCAAAATATACGCCTTTAATTGAATAGGAAATTTAGGCGTTATCGTCCACGTCAAAACACTTGATGAAGCTGGTTGATATTCCTGTTTTAAAATCTTTATGGTATCATTCCCGATAGCTATATTAATTGAATCTTGTAGCCTTGCGTATAAGATTGTGGTATCTAAACGCAAAGTTCCCGTCGTTGTGATTGTGCCACCAAGTAAACCAAAACCAGAACCAACACTTGTAACAGTACCCGTTCCTTTTGCATCTATCCTAGAAGATAATGAAGCCGTGTCCACTGCATTTAATTTTGATGCAAATCTTGTAGTAAGATTTAATAACGATGTGTCTGTTAACTCCATTAAAACAGATAAATCAGCCGACACTGTGCCTGTGGTTGTGATAGGATTTGGATTGACTATTATTCCCGTACCACCAGAAATTGAGGTAAGTGATCCGCTGCCACTTCCACTACCGCCGCCACCACCACGGGGAAAAATCACCGTATAATTTTCACCTACTTTATAAGCAGTTGCACCAATTATAACCGAAGTATTAGTTGGTATTGTGTATTGAGTTGGCAAAAGTATTTGTCCATTACGGTAAACTTGCACCACATTTACGCCACCTACTACTAATGTGTCACTTTGTGTCCAAGTCAAAGTTGAGGAAGAAACATTAGTAAAATCTTGCCTTGCGTAAAATCTGCCACTCGTATCTGCGTATGCTTTAGTAGCATAGTTGGCTAACATTGAAGCCGTATCACTTACTAAAAGTGTTGGCGTTGTATCTCTCCATAATCCACCTGAATAATATAATGAGGCATTTGAAACGGGCGAAGAAATAGCCACGTTATGCAATTCATTTAAACTATAACCAGATGCTACACGAATGGCAATTGTACCATTATTTGAACTTGAATTAATACAAAAGCCGATAGGCATATCAATATTTGGTGCAACAGGTTCTACGTCCGTCCAAACACCTGCCACCGTTGGCGAAGGGTAAAGGATTGCCCCAGCCAGAAAAGTATCAGTGTTGACTTGTCTAATTTTGCCAAATGAAATGACATAACCGTCTTCACCGTTGCTTAAATCATGTGCCGTTATTCCTAATAAATACTTTGCATCTATTGTGCCGTTTGCTATGAATTTTGATACCGATATTCTTCCACTTGCTCCAACGGTGCCATTAGCATATACAAGACTTCCTTTTGTAATGGTTGAACCCGTTTGATTTTTAACAAGCCAAAAGTTTTTAAATCCAAGTTCATTTGGCACTTTATCATACATACCTAATACTACCGTACCTAATTCCGAATCCCATCGCATTTTAGCCGTGTCCACATTGTTTGGAGGAACACTTGTTTTAAAAAATAATGAGTCAATAGGTTGTGCAAAAGCACCGCCGCCTACTTGATTCCAAACGTTGGAAGTAAAATCAAAGGAGTATATTTTTAGGTTAACGGTATCAAGAATTACCCATGCGTTTTGGTTTGATACGGGTTGAATAGATGCTGTGTCGGAGATTGAACCACGCCAAACCAAACCGTCGGCCGTAGTTTGAAAACCTAATCTTTGTTTGTTGGTATTTGTAGGAAATTGAGCAAAAACAAATGATGAAGCCAAAACAATAAAAGCAATAACAAGTCCTTGTTTTTTATTTCCTACTTTGTCAATGGCTTTGCCGATAAATTTTCTTGCTATTCCCATAACTAACTCTTCTGCTAAAACTTTACCAATATTTCCAATGGCTTTTAAAAACTTTCTTTCTTTTTTAGGTGCCTTAATTTCTTCCATTAGTTTATGTTTATTGCAAATACAATGTAATTTGAACCATCGTAATGAGTATTACTGTCAATGGTAATAGTGTCTGGCTGTGTAATGATGTATTGAGATGCTATTAATTTTTGTCCGTTTTGATAAACCTGAATTGAAGCATCTGTATTTGTAGTTGGCAAAACACCACTATTTTTAGTGTACGTCAAAACATTAGATGAAGTATTTAAAAACTCTTCGGAAAATATAGAAATTAAAGAGCCAGTTACCGTAACATTTGTAATACTTTCATTTACATTATTATTAACCACGCCACCACTACCTGCGTTATTTGCAACTAATTGATAATCTCTAGGCTTTGAAATAACTACTCTTTCGGTATAACTAGGCATGGTCATCTATTTTAAAAAAATCACCTCTCCAAATATCGGTATTTAAATCAAATAAACCACGTTCAAAAATATAGTAGCCTCCAGAATACTCAATGACTTTATGAGGCAAATAAACATTGTCAATGCTTAGATTTTGAAATGGCATATCAATCATTCTAGGTAAAGGTCTTAATTGTCCCTTAATTACTTCGTTAACTAGTAGCTGTGTCACTTTATTAAATCCCTGTCCGTTTGCAACATCCCAAGTATTACTTAATTTAAATGCGCCAGAATCCTCTTTTACTTTTAAAGCTCCATTTGTTGTAGCTGAAATTCCATCGCCTAAATAGGTATCTAAATCAAATATAACAGATGATTTTTCATCGTTATCCGATCCATATTCCTGAATATCTGCTTGTCCTCCTATTGTTCCATCGGGTAAAAATTCTAAATAATTATTCATTATCGTATATGATAATGCGTAATTACTTATAATATTTGTACCTGCTTCGTTTCGCATTTCTTTTAAGCGCATTGACCATACATACTCCGCAGTGTCTGGAATATCTAAAGTGTCAAATGAGATGGTTTTATTTACAACAAAAGCATTATCGGAAAAAACTGTTTCGACGTTAAATTCGTATTCGGCAGCCGTTGTTTCCCAGCTTGCAGCATCCAATTGAAAATTAAATCCAGACGTATATACTACATTCCTTTTTAGGTATTTATTTTCCTGCTTTACTTGTAATGAAGTTATTTTACCCGTAAATTTTGGCGTAGAAATTGAATCTAATTTTAATGTATCTGTGTTTGTTGATTCAATAATATATTCATAATCTCCCGTTTCGGTTATTGTTTTTGTTACTCCACCTAAACGCAACCTTAATTCACCTGTGTTTTCTAGTTTTACCTTAATATTTACGTAATATTTTCTATTCGCCGTAACACTAAAAGAAGTGTAATAGGCTTCCGTTGCAACTAAGGTTCCTTCTAGTATTGCATTATCAATAAGCCATCCACTGCCCAATGTCCAATTAGCGGAAGTAAATCCTTGTAAAGGAAAAGAATTAACTATTGATGCTAATTTAATTGCAAAAACAAATTGGTAAGGCTCGAAATTAGCAGGCGTTAATGCACTAGCGTAAAAATTTAATATGCCTGTATAGCTTAACCTTGCTTCTACATTTGTGCTATCTAATGTAGGTGTAATAACTTGTTCAGGCGTGGCATTGGTTGCGTAACTATATTCTTTTCCTGCAAGTAGATTTTGTTTACCAAAATAATTATAACGTATAACTACATTTTTTAACGGAGGATAATACGACCACCTCCCTCCACTTAAACGCATTAACTGACTATTTGCCAAATCAGTTTGAAGATTTAAAATTCTAAAATCTAAATTAAAGGTGCCAGAACTTTGAATACCAAAACCATTATATTTAAAATACCTATGATTACTAGGATTAAGGTATTCATTGACTTGAATAAACCAATATTGATTACCACTAAATAATAATCTTGCGCCAAAAGTCTGGCATATTTTTTTTAAAACATCATAGCAACTTTGATAAGTATAATTATTTTTTGTATCTCTATGATAAAAAGCCCTATGATTAATTACTGTTCTTAAAGAAAAATCATTATCAGCCGAATAATTAATACTATTTTCATGCCAATTAAAAACGGTATGAAGTATAGGTAAATTATTAGCTACTAAGTTTTCCTGGACAAAATCTAATTGATTAAGGCAATTACAAATGTGTTGAACGATTGTATCTTGACCTAAATAAGGACCAACCTCACTTTTATAAAGAAGTGTTTTTAAATACGCTAAGCCGTCAACAGCTTCTATCTGTGCAATAAATCCTATATCAGTTGTAACGTCTTCAAATTCTACTAAATCTGTAACTATATAGCCATACCATTTAAATAGCACAGTTGTGTTATCATCCTCATAACTTGTAAGCTCCATACTAAATCTACCCTCAACCGCAAATCCTATGTCATTAAGTAGTGTTTGTAATTGCTCTGTATTTATAATCAAATTTAATCTTAAACGAGATCCGATAATAGGAGCAAAACGCTCCATTCCCTGACTTGATTCGCTATCATATTGAAGTTGAACATTAATTGTATCAAAAGTTCCAACGGAGCCTGAAAAAACTGTATCTTTTATTGATATAGTAATTTTTCTACCTTTTTCATTATATACCGTTGTTTGATACCTTACAGCCATTATTGTACTCTGTTTAAAGTCTTTTGAGAACGATTTAACAATATAATCAAATCATTTCCGCTTATCCTTGTTTCTAATACTCCTCCACCCATTCCCATGTCACCCATCATTGATTTTAATTTAGATAAAGGTGCTATAACTTCCGGGTCAACTCGCGCGGATTTGTTATCTCCAACCATTGCCATAGTTGGGCCGTATGCCAAACCACCTTCCGCTAATTTTGGAGCAGCAATACCATTTTTAATAGCAGTACCAATCGCAACTAAAGCAATACCAGCCGCAATAGCAAGAGGAGCCTGTGCCAAGGTGAGAGCCTTTTTTATTGCAAGAGCGGTTATACCTGCCTGAATAGCCATTTTACCAAACTGAATAATCGCATCCGCTAATGGTATTAATAACGCCTTTACTTGAAATTTAGCACCTGAAAAAGCATTGCCAAGTTGTTCGCCAAAACCAGTCGCAACGTCTGTTAATACTCCATTAAGTAAATTAGTTAAACCTTCGCTTAACTCTTTATTCATTTTTATTAATCCAGCGATTTTTTCATCTGTATATTGAACCGCTTTAGCGGCTGCATTTTGAGCCATTGCAAAAGCATCTGTCTCCTCTTTTGCTCTTTGTGTTTCAGCAGTAACACTTCTTAATTGTTCAGGTAATTTACCAATAGTAGGCAGTAAATTAGTGGGTGATAATGTTTCATTTTTAGGTTGTGTAGTTACAGCGCCACCACCACCTCCCGTGAGTGTACTTGTTGGCTCTATTATATCCTCGGACACAATGCCGCCTGTTTTGCCTCCTGTTTTTGGAGCGGATACAAATAAACTTTTTAATTTACCTTTAAGGCTATCAACTGTTTCACCAATACTTTTAAATTCTTTTTGTACTACTTTTTGTTGTTCGGTGTAATTTGTTAAACCACTAACATCAAACAATTCAATGCCTAAAAATTTTTGTAGCTTATCTATGTTTTTCATAAAATCAGCTACGCCTTTCATGGTACTGTTTTTTATGTTAATCCATATATTTTGAAACCTACTTGAAAATGCCTCCCAGTTATCGTAAACATACAAAGCAATAGCACCAACGGCAGCAATGGCAGCCACAACCGCAAGAATAGCAGGATTAGCGAGAATAGTAGTAAATGCACCTATAACAGCACCTTTAAGTTTTTTAAAATTCTCGATAATCATTTTTGTTGTGCCTGCTAATGCGCCAAAAGTAGTTATCATTTTACCTACTATAAATATAGCGGGCCCAATAGCAGCCACAACCAAACCAGTATAAATAATAAAACTTTGTGTTTGTGGATTCAATTTTTTAAAGCCTTCTACCAAGTAATTTATTTTGTCTGATAAGGCTGAAAAAATAGCCTCAACATTTAGACTTGTATTTATTACTTTACCAAGTTCAGCAAGACTATTTGTAACGTTATCTTTTAAATTGTCAAAAGCATTACCAAGCCCTCCTTTTGCTCTTTCTAATTCACCTAATGCACTTACCGACCTTGTTATAAAATCTTCCGCACTAAGCCCCATTTTGTTTATTGCTTCGGCTGTTACTACGCCAAATTCATTTTTCATTACATCGGCAAACTCTGGAAGCCTGCCTTTAATTTGATTTAAATCTTCTTGCGTAACTTTACCAACCGCGCTTATTTGACCTAAAGCAACTATAACACCATCAAAAGTTTCAGCACCCTCTCCAGCCCTTGCAACTGCATTACCAAATTGAGTTATGGTTTCGCGAGCAACATCAGCCGACATTCCAACAGATTGTAAAGTAGCCGAAGCCTTAACCACTTCAGGCAAAGCAAGACCAGGATTCTCAGCAACTTTTCGTAGTTTTTCTAATTCAATCGCAGCAGCTTCACTATTACCCATAATAGCAACTAAACCGTTTTGCAGCTTTTCCATATCCGCAAAAGATTTTAAAGCAGCCGCGCCTACACCAATAATAGGTAATGTCAATGACTGGGTTAAAGTTGAACCAAGATTAGACATATTTTGTCCAAACCTAGTCATAGATTTTTCTACCTTACCTAATTCTTTATCGAGATTAGTGGTATCAATACCCAGCTTTAAAAGTAGTTTACCTATTGCCATTTATAATTCTTTATCCCATTTGTCAAATATTGTTTTGTCATTATTTGTCAAACTTCTTTTAGTTTCTTTTTTGGTTGGATTCTCCCATGGAAATTCAATTAAATCTTTAGGCTTTAAACTCTTCCCTTTTGCCGTATGGACATTTAGTAATAAAGTTGTTTGCCATCGTATTCGTTCCCATTCGGTTTGCTCCTGTTGTTCAAAGAAATTATTATAGCCTTGCATAGCCATAACAACCTCTTTAAAACTCATTTCATTGTATTGCGAAGGTGGAAATCTTAAAACTCCGAAACAAAAGCGTTCGATGTATTCAAGGGTGAGTTCTCCGCCTTCGCCACTACGTTTTTTTGGCTTTCATCTTCTGGAGGTGAAATCTCGTTTGAAATCATTTCCATTATACGAGCTATGCCACCCATATCAGTATCGACCAAATCGCAAAAGGATTGTAAATCGTAAGGACATTTTTCGCCTTTAGATTTGTACCCTTGTTGAACGCCTGCAAAAGCTAATTCAAGGGCTAAAAGAAGATCTTCGCCAAGGAGGGAGAGGTCACTTAATTTAAGGTTCCTCTCCCTTAAAAATGTACCTAAAACGAACATACCAAATTTAATTGGAATGTCCGCATTAGCTATTTTTATTGTTTTCATTTTAGGTAATTTTTAAATTATGCTTTAGTTGTTTTCACAATCGCTCCTGTAACTTCAAATGAAGCTGAATAGCTAACATTTTCTTCCACGCCAGCGTTAAGGTCTAATGATGTACAAATGGCACTCATGGTGTAAACATTATCGCCCACAACGTCGGTAGTAAACTTAATAGTCAATGCGGTACCTGCGACTAAGTCGGTAAAGAGATCGTCAAACAAATAATTGGTTGAAGCATCGCCCGGGCCTGCATATAACGCCTCCGTAGAAAGTGTTCCAGAAAGTTGCCCTTTTTTAACTTCCCTCCATCCACCAGCCGCAGAATCCTTTGTAAGAATTTCACGCATTGCAGACGAAATATTCATTTGGCACGAAGTAGCATACCCGATAGCTACACTATCCTTGTAAAGCCTCATTAACGTACCGTTTATAATTCCAGTAGTTGGCATGGTTATTTATTTTTTGGTTTAGTAATATTTTCTTCTTCTTCGTTTTGGAAATATTCAGCAGGAACAGGAATAGGAATGTAAACAGGATCTTGTTTTACTTCCTCTTTTTTTGGCATATCTTCCACTACAAAATCATCATCAAGTAGTTCTGCTATGCCGTCCTTAATCATTTGTTCCCCATATTCCGAAAGAAATACACCAGTGTTACCCGGTTGTTTTCCATTCCATTCTTTTAAAAGTCTTAGTTTCATCTTTTCATTTTTATCATAAAATCAATACTGACCCAATAGACAGAAAGTTCTGCATTAAATACCTGTGAACTTTGCCTAACATATTTTATAGTTTGCACTTCAACACCCTCAACTGTACCAACAAATCTGTCTAATCTATTTCTAATTAAATTAGCTAGGTTTTGGGTCGTGTCGTAGTTTTGGGTATAAACGTCAATTTGCAAATCAATTTCTTCTAAATTACTTTGTCCGTCTTTAAAGTCAACTGGATTGCTATCAATGATGGAATAAACAATAAATGGATAATCAACATTTTGAGGCGTAATATCAGGGTAGATATTAGTGCTAATAATGGCAGTAATATTTGAAGCAGTTGACAATCTCGCATATATTAGTTTACCTATCATATTTCCCAGAATTTACGCGGGTATTCTTTTGCTACCCTTATTGCTTCTTGCGACATCTTTTGAATGACAGCCATTGAAGCTGCTCTTTCGGCTTTATTCTTTACTTTTTTAACCCATCCCCTTGTATTGCCATACACCATGTGCGCGTAAAAGCCATCAGTAGTCATTTCGCTATCTAACTTTGCTCCTCTACCTTGTACTTGATATAATGGCCCGATTAATGATGTTTGACTTTTTTCTAAATTCTTTACGTCCGAAATAATTTTTATAGAACGTCGTAAATTTCCAGGACTAATTCCATACATTAAACCCTGACCTTTAATATAATAATAATGTGGTTTTTTTGATACAGGTACAAAACTCCTATACGTCGCTAATGCTATTGGTTCGGCTGCCTTTTGAATTTCTTTTCTTTTTTCAACAGTAATATTTTTCATTAAATTATCAAGCTCAACAACAGCTTCCGCAATGTTATAAATAGCAAATAAAACACCTTTCTTAGTAAGCTTTTTTTGTGTTTGCGCTTGAAGCTTTCTAAGGTTGTTTAATTTTGATTGACTAATAAACATAATTAAACGGTTGCGTAACTATCAAAATAAAAACCTGTAAAGTCAATAAATCGTTTATCGTGACTTACGGCTAAATTTTTTACTTGATATACTTTGTTATTAAAAATAACTCTTGATTCTTCGGTGATACTTGAATTATACCTAATAGTAAATTCAATAACATTCTTAACGGTATTTTTACCCTCAATTACTGTTTCATTTGAGCGTGATAATTTACTATCTATATAAGCCCAAATAGTAGCCGTATTCGTCCATGCTTCGGTGGTAAAACCCGTTAACGTTTTTGTTCGTGTAACATTTTGAAGAATAATCCGATCCCTCATTTTACCAATAACCTCATTCTTATTATACCCAGTCATATTTGTGTCGATTTAACATAACGTCCGAAGCCGTTGGCATTTTATAAACACTATCAGTCCTATTCTCGTAAATGTTCGCTATCATTTTTAAAATAGCTATTCTAATATCAGTCGGGCAGCTTGTTGCGCTTGTTCCAAAACCTGCTACATAAGTTATCGTAACATCATTTAATGAAAGATAAGTATCAGGAAAGTCCTGGTCAACTGCTTCACCTATTATCCCTCTATATGTGTCAACTTCGTATAAATTTTGTGGTAATGTTTGACTATTCCCATTTTCGTCTAAGTAGGTAATTGAAGTAACGCTAATTACCGGATAAACCAATAATTTAATTACATTTTCGTAATCAGTAGCAACCTTATAAGAAGATGGAAATCTTTCTAATCTTTGTACAATCGTTTTATTTAAAGTGCTAATATTTTGTCTAGCCTCAACCGCTTCCCTAGCACCTTTAATAATAGTAGTGATTAAAGAGTCGTCCGCTGAATCCTCAACTTTTAAATAATTTTTGACTTCAGATAAAGTCCATAATTCATTTGTCTGGTCAACGGTTACTCTCCAAGGTTTCATCTTCTAATAGCTTTTTTTGGTTTGGTGCTACTTGTATTTTCAATGATTGTTTTAGCCTCTATTTCTTTTGGCTTATCATTTACTTCAATGGCTATTTCTAGCCTAATCAATTCTTTTGCCGTAATCTCATTTAGTTCTGCCTCATCCCCCTGAAAATATCCAAGAGAATGAGGCGAACCTGAAGGAGACTTTATAAATCTCACTTTCATTTTATGGGTTTTTAGCTACAAAGTAGGCAGTATATTTGGTTGATTGAGTACCAACACCAGTTAACACTAATCTATATTTTGTACCACCAATTATAGCATCTTCATTAGATTGCACTAAACCATTTACGTTTAAAGTGTCTAATGTAGCAACACTTGTATAATCGGTTGAACTTGCAGCTTGTAAGACAGTAGGCAAAATATAAGTAGTGCCTGACAAATTAGTAGATACAATCGACCAATAACCGCTCCAAGGGCTTAACAAGCTTACTGGAATAGTAATAGTGTCTATTTCAGTATTAGTGATTGTGTCACTTACTGAATAGCTATAAAATGTACTTGAAGCATCATCATAATTTGCATCAAGTGTTTTGCTTCGGTCGTTTACAAAAGCCGTCAATCCAATAGCGGCAAAAACAAACAAACCAATTAAAATATTCTTCATTTTTTTAATTTTTATATGCCAGTAATATCTGCATCTTTAATAGCTGCAAATGAAGCAGCGTGACGAACCGCAGCATCCCACCATGAGTTAACTACAATGGTAACTAAGGCGTTTTTGCTAGATGAATAAGGATCGACCACAACATCTAAGCCAGCCCACTGACCAATAAGTAACTCGGCAAAGTTTCCAAAAATTACTGAATGTAAATCAGTACCTCCACCTTTAGTAAGGTTGTTTGGCACTTGCGTTGATACATAAGCACGGTACCCATTTAACAAATCAGTTCTAATTCCTTGTTGACCAACAGGAGGTGCGCCATCTGACCAAACAAACTGGGCAGTGCCAGAAGCTTTTTCAGTATTCTTTAAAAATCCTCTTACTCCGGGAGTAGTAAGGTATGCTAATGTTCCAAAATCAGCATTATCAACAGCTAAAGCAGTTTCAAGGTCAATAATGTGCTTATAAGTTAACGGGCCGCCATCTGTACCAATAGCAACTGAACCAATGCCAGCTGTGTTTAAAATACCGTAAAATGGCTGTGTAGAATTATCACCATTAATTAACGCGTAATCTAAAGCTCTGTTAATTGCTTCGCTTAAACGATTTCTTACAAAGTTTTCCACGTCAATAGACGATTGAACGAGCAACTGTTTTGAAATATCAGTAAACGCACCCAAACGATTAGGCGACATACTGATTTTATCAAAAGTTGGGCTTGTTTCATCGTTGGCAGAATTTTCAGTCTCCCAAACCGCAGTAGCCGCAGCATCATTTCTAGGAAAATCTAAGTTACCCGTTAAACCAGTTAACAAAGTTGCACCTGCTTGAATTACAGCTAATCTAGGGTCAAGAAATGGAATCAAATCCCCTAAAATAGTTGGTACAGTATTACCACCGCCAGCCGCGGAGCTAACAGTCATATCTCTTTTTTCATTCTTTACAATCATTTTAGGAATGTAAAGATTTCCCGAAGCAGAAATACCAGCTTGCTTAAATTCTCTTTCAGCTTCCTGATGCATTTCAAGTTCTAAGCCGTCTAAGTTTTTGTTATTGGCTACTAAGTTAGCGGCACGAAGGAATGAGTAATTTTTCTTCACTCTTTGCTCATCGCTAACTTTGTTTTCGTTACCCCTAGTAGCAGGAGCTGCCATTCTTTTGGCTTCGGCTTCTAACATCAAGTGATTTTCAATGTCACTTTCAATATTAGTAACCTCGTTCCTAATAGTTGTTAATTTCGACCTTTGTTCATCGTTGGCATTCGCCCCTAATGTTTCAATGGCAGAAATTAAAGATCGCATTTCTTCTATTTTAGCGGAACGCGACTGCTTTAATTCATCGGATTTTAACATGTTAATATTTTTTTAAATTGTTTAAAAATTCAACAAACTCATTGAAATTGCATTCCGCTTTTTCATTTTGCTGAATATGTCTTTCCATGCTTCTTGAAGCTACAGTAGTATTTGGATTTGCCGGATAAGTCACCGGTGAAACATCGTACACTTTATTAATCTTTGTAATCGTTCTTTTCATTCTCCCGTCTTTCATTTCCCATCTGTCACCATTTTCCATTAATGAAAAAGCAAAAGAAGATTGATAAATGTCACCTCTTTTAATTAATTTCATTACGTCTTCGGCTGCATGAGTTTCGGGTGGAAAAATATTGTATTTTAAATTATTACCCTCTCTTTTAATAACTAAAGTATTGTTTTTAACTCTACCAAGCACGATATTTTGGTCGTGATTAAATAAAGCGGCTGCCTCCGAAAAATCTGCATCATTAAAAGCATCCATATCTATCTCTTCATCAAAACTACCCATATCATAGGCTCTATTTAATGATGAAGCTATGCCCGTTATTTCCCTTGTTTCTATATCGCTTTTGTATTCGATATTAAAATATCTTCTTTCCATTTGATTATTATTTGACCTGTCTTGCATAATCTTATTAGCAGTCTTTTCTGCCCAGGGTAACATCGTTGAACCACCCCAAGCATCATACATTATTGAACCGCATATTTCATTATCATCTTCATCAAAATATTTGCCCTGGTCATACACTTTTGCACGGCTTAAAAAGCTATATGTCCTTATTACTTCATCGTCACTCAATGCCTCTCTATTCGCCAACTGCCTAGCTCTATTCCAACCAACAGATGTTCCACACTTAGAATTATTATCTTCTTTATGCTTCAAAGCTTTCTTCGCTGCATTAGTAGCTGATTGAGGATAGGTTTTATAATGCATCGCTAATTATTTTGATTAGGTACTTCTTTACTATTAGATGCTAATGGCATGCCAAATTTATCACCACCTTCATAAGGATTAAATCCTTCAAGATTTCTTATTTCATTTGGTGCAATAGCTCTAATATTATAAAGTTTAGTGTAAAATTCTGCTCTAGCCATAACATCACCTCTATACAACTCATCTAAGTCTAATTTAACAAAATATTTACCCCAATCCTTTTGTGGAAATAATTTTGTATTAAACTCGTTTTCTATTCGCTTAGTCCAAGCCCTTAAAGTGTATTGAACAAAGATTCTATTTAATATTTCTATGTTTGTTGCAGAAATATTGTTTTGACCTAACAAAAGAAAGCCCGGAACGCCAGTAAGGTTGGAAATATCTTCAATAGTCAATTTTCTTGCGTCAATATCGGCTGCATCTAATTTTGAAGATACTGGTTTAAATTTAAAACCAGCCTGTAGAAATGCTACACCTTGTTGATTGTTAGGGCCCGAATATTTATCTGCCCAACCCTTTTTAATTGCGTTTAATTGATCCTCGTTTAATATCATATCGGTTTCAACAGTGCCCGAAAGATTTGTACCTTTTGCGTAAACATCATTTCCGTAATCAATTTCATGTAAAGCTCTGGAAAAAGTAGTTTTTCCTGCCTCAATCAAACTTTTGCCCCAATATCCGTTATCGCTAAATGATTTTATGTGAAGTACCTCGGACTGGCTATAAATTTCATTATTAGATTCTAATTTATAGTAAAATTCATCGTTAATCTTGTACATTTCCCACGGTTCGTCAACCAAAACCAAATCAATCACATTACCTGCCTGATTTCTATTGGGAATAATAAGAACATTACCCGATTTTGTGGACATTGAACCGTTTACGGCTTGCCTAACAATGGCTTCCCGAAAACTAAAAGTATCGTATTTTTTTGAAGGTCTATATTTGATTAAGCTATACATTGGGTGATTAATAGCCTCAACCACATTTCCATCGGATTTTAATTCATAAATTGAAAATGGTAAACTTGCTATTTGCTCCGATAAAATAGATAAAGCCCTAAAGTAAGCAGGAATAGATAATGAAGTTTCATGAGATACCCTTCTTTGGTTGGTGCCAAATAATTCTTGATACAATTTCCAATCTTTAGCGGGCCCTAAATTGGAAATTCTACTTCTTTTTATAAACTTTACTATTTTATTTATAAACTCCATACTACAAAGA
>Ga0247723_1000573_pt1 | contig 24745 bp, 16 predicted proteins | sample MSEWelMarce5H_FC_FD_189079 | JGI IMG/M metagenome (GOLD analysis project Ga0247723, IMG submission 189079) | Subsurface sediment microbial communities from gas well in West Virginia, United States - MSEEL Well Study Marcellus 5H_FC | ecosystem: Environmental > Terrestrial > Deep subsurface >... | reverse complement strand
GCTAACCTATGTCTATGTAACAGATGATGAACGATCGCAGTTTTCTTCCGAAAATCTTCAATATCTGGTACGACAAGTAACGAGCTATGCCTTTCCAGGGCTTATTTCGCGTCAATTTGTAGAATTCATAAGGGGGAAATACACACAATATGATAATTCGTATATTGGATCATTATTGACGCGTATGACACATAACGAACAAGAACGAATCCGTACGAAGACCTTTCAGGAACTGTGGTATGATGTATGGGGGGAATCTTCCACTGTTCGGTCGCATCGAAATGAGTATGAAACATCAGAGCGTCGATTTTCACAAATTAAGGATAAACTGCCACAGCTTCAATTAGAGTATCCCACCAAATGGACGGAGCCTGAATGGGGATTTCCAAAAGGGCGGCGAATTCCATATGAAACCGATCTGCACTGTGCGATTCGTGAATTTCAGGAGGAGACAGGACTGCATTCTCATGAATTTTCGATTCTTCAAAATGCAAATTGCATTTCGGAAACCTTTTTTGGCTCCAATCAGGTACATTACTGTCATAAATATTACATTGCTATTTGTAAACAATTCACGGAGGTTGAAATGAATATTGATAATTTTCACATGGCACGCGAGATTGGGGGGATTTGCTGGTGTTCTTTAGATGAAGCCACTTCAATGATTCGTCCGGATAATATAGAAAAACGGGAAATCTTGCTAAAAGCTGGGAAGATTATGAAGAATTTTCATCCCGTTCATACAAATGAGATGCCTCGAATATAGCACTGTTTGTAGTGCGGAGGAATGAAGATAAGGTTTTAAAAGCGTTTAGAAAGAAAATCAAATATAATTCTATAAATAGCAAGATGTTTGGAATCTCCAACAATTTATTACTCGAGAATGAAGATGAGGAGTCCTCTCCGAATCGTCCTCTTGCTAGTGAGGCAGCATCTGCGCCTATGGCAGCGCCTATGGCAGCACCTATGGTAGCACCTATGGCAGCACCTGTGGTAGCACCTGTGGCAGCACCTATAGAGGCTGAAAATGAGCCAGCTCCTGAAAATGAGGAGGCCTCTGGAAATGAGGTAGCAGAAGCTCGTGCAGAATTAATGAAATTTAACAAAGAGACTCGGCTCAAATTCTGGAAAGCAATGCAACAGCAAAATGAACAAAATGATCCTGTTCTATATGATTTGTTAAAAGAAGAATTTGGAGATCTGGAGGAATCACCTGCATCTGCACCTGAAGCTGTTTCAAATGAGGAAGAATTTGAATTAAATAATCTAAATGAGGAAGAAAATGAGGAGGAAGATGCAGATGAAGAGGAAGTAGAGGAAGATGCAGATGAGGACGCTGTAGAGGAAGTTGCAGATGAGGACGCTATAGAGGAAGTTGCAGATGAGGACGCTATAGAGGAAGTTGCAGATGAGGACGCTATAGAGGAAGTTGCAGATGAGGACGCTGTAGAGGAAGTTGCAGATGAGGACGCTATAGAGGAAGTTGCAGATGAGGACGCTATAGAGGAAGTTGCAGATGAGGACGCTGTAGAGGAAGTTGCAGATGTAGAGGCAAATGCAGATGAAGAGGAAGAGGAGGCATATCCAGATGCAATTGTAAATGAGGAAGAGGAGGCATATCCAGATGCAATTATAGAAGAGGACGAAAAAGAGGCAGATGAAGATGAATTATTAGACAATGATGAATTTGTATTAAATGATGCAGACGAGGAACCTGCTGTGGAACAAGTACCAGTAGAACCAGTTATGGAACAACCTGCAGAAAATAATCAAGGATTGAAATCATTTCTTGCAGGTAAGTCACCTGAGCAATTGGAAATGATGTGGAGAATGAATCTGGATGAAGCAGATCGTGCATTAGTGCAGGCAGAGTTAGAAAAACGAGGACTACCTCTTCCTGCTATCAATAATAATAACAACAATAATAACAATAATAACAATGGTAATAATAATCCAACAGAGTTTGCCAGTCTACCGCCAGATGATCTTCTTGATCGCTGGGATACCGAAACTGATTTTACAGTACGCGATCGACTTGTCAAAGAACTCCAAACACGCGGTATGTTCCCCTCCGTTGCCATGACCGAATGGGAATATCAAACAGGCGCCTATCCCGATCTCCTTGATCCCGCATTCTTAAAAAAGCTCCTTGCCAAACGAGAATTTGCTGAATCTCTACAGCATGAATGGCGCCCCTCTACTGATCCCTGTGCGGGAGATACCCTATTTGAAGTAACACCCGTCCAGCGATTCATTTCGAATTTTATGTCCCCCAAAACGCCCTATATGTCTGCACTCTTGTTCCACGGCGTCGGCGTCGGTAAAACATGCGCCGCCGTTCAAATTACGGAGGCATGGCTCGAATATTATCCACAAAATGAAGTCTATTTAATCGCTCCACCTACGATTCGTGAAGGATTTTACCGAACCATTTTCGATAGCAAGAAGATCATTTTCGGAGAAGGTGCCGAGCCCAATTCCGCTTCTCAATGCACGGGAACCACCTATATGAAACTGACAAATACCCTTTATGAGCGTGACATTACCAAAATCGAGAGAGCCGTCAAGAAGCTCATTAATAAGCGCTACAAAGTGTTTGGATATGTATCCTTTGCCAAGTTTATTGAAGAGACCATTAGCGGTATTCCTACCACTCTTTCCAAAAAGCGCCAGCGTGAAATTAAAATCAAGCGCATCCGCGATCAATTTAGTGGAAAACTACTCATTGTTGATGAAGCCCATAATCTTCGCGATCAATCCCTTCGTGATCACCTCGACATCGATGACAAAGAGGAGGCCTTCAGCAGCAAAGCCGAACAATCCGATGCTCTCGGTGGCAAATATCTGACACCCTTTCTGGAGGATGTATTACGCTATGCAGAGGGTATGAAGTTCTGTGCTCTGACGGCGACCCCTATGTATAATACCTATAAGGAGATTGTATTTATTCTTAACTTATTGCTACTAAACGACAAGAAAGCAACGATTAGCGAGGCAGACGTCTTTGATCCACGCGGAGCCATCACTCCTGGCGGCGCACAAATACTATCCAATATCTCACAGCGCTATGTGAGTTTTATGCGCGGCGAGAATCCCATTTCCTTTCCTGTGCGTCTTTTCCCTCTCTCCATTCCCGCCTTTCCTGCGGCCTATCCTTCTTTAAATCCCCGTGGTGCGCTCGTCCCTGAATCAGAGCGCGACTATTACAAACACTTGCCTCTTGTACCCATTCTATTGGGCGGTGATTCTCTTCAGGCCACACTGGAGATCATGAAGGCTCTTCCACCCGCATCAAAAGGCCGAGAGGAATTGGGACCCTTTCAATTAGACCTATTGGTTCCTGCGGGAAATATCATTGTTCCAGCAACTCCTATTACACAGGGTACAACCTTTGCAGCCTATAAATCACGATCGGATAGTAATGCACTCTTAACCGTATTTACGAAAGAAACTGTTGAAAAACAAGTACAGTATAAACCACTTGATTCGGTGGGAGTCGAGTGGCTGACAGTGGGTCCCTTGGCGAACTATAGCCCTAAGTTTGATTTCTTGATTCGCCGCATTCAACGGACAGAGGGTTGTATCTTTGTGTATACTCGTTTTGTTAATAGCGGTGCCATTTCCATCGGTCTTGCTCTGGAGGCAAATGGATATACCCTCTATGGTCGCACACAGGGTCTTCTTGGAAAAAAGAAAGAGGTCGTTGATGCAAATGGTGGAAGACAGTGCGCCCTTTGCCCGAGACGAGAGAAACAGCATGGAAACGCAGAGCATGCTTTTTCTCCAGCTTATTATGGACTTCTTACAGGTAATGCCAGTATTTCACCCCATAACCAGGAAACCATTGCCGCCCAGCGCGCCGATAATAATGTAAACGGTATTCGTATGAAAGTGGTGATTGGTTCTCAAATTGCATCAGAAGGTGTCGATTTTCGTTTTATGCGCGAGACCCATGTCATTGATTCATGGTATCACTTAAACAAAACGGAACAGATTCTCGGCCGTGCGATTCGTTTTCGTTCTCACTGTATGTTGCCTAAATTAGAGCGTAATAATACCGTGTATCTCTATGCAACTGTGTTGCCACCTAGCGAGCCATACTATGAAACAGCCGATTTGTATAGTTATCGAAATGGGTTCAAAAAAGCGGTATTGATCGGTCGCGTAACGCGTGCCATGAAGCAGTCCGCGATTGACTGTAATCTCAATCATAATGCGATCATTATTCAAGGCCAAGCACCCATCGAGCAATTGGATTCACAAGGTGTTCTACGAAGAGAGGTAAGTATTAATGATATGCCATTTACTGCGGTATGTGATTGGATCGAGACTTGTGAATATCAATGCACTCCTCAAATTGATGTTGCGAAACTTACCTTGGATGATTCCACCTATGATGAATACTCTGCGCGGTGGCGCGTGAATCAAATGAAACAGCGACTTCGTGTCTTATTTGAGCGTCAACCCTTTTATAAATCGGAAGATTTATGGAATCTACTTACCGACATTCCTCGATTGGCAAAGGTCGATTTATTGCGTGAAGTGGTGAATAACAAGGCATTTCAAATTACGCATAATGGCCTAACTGGATACATTCGATATTGTAACTTGTATTATCTATTTCAACCCAATGTATACATGGATGTCACCATTCCGCTGGCCATTCGTGTGGCAAAGTTTCCTATCAAACGCGATATGTATATTCCCATGGAATATGAGGCGCCCGCCGAACAAGAAGAACAGGCCGATGTTGTCAATACATCTGATACCATTCTTGATACCTGGAATGCCATTGTCAATTGGATTGATGAAATATCAGTGAGCGAGGATTACATTAAAGAGCCATTTGAAATTAATCAACACATTATTAAGATCGCAAATCATAACAACTCTGTGATTCAGAATCGTCAAAAGATGTTGAGCGTCATTCCCACCTTTCATAGTGCATTTCAGGAATCCAGATATGTGAATACAAACGCATTTCGTAATGCATTATTATTTTACTTTTGGGATGAGTGGCTATCCATCAACGAACAGAACCAATTGATTTTGCAACAGGGTGAGGCCGTCGAGGATTGTATAAAAGATAGCCAATTTGAATTTGATGAAACTGATACCGTGAATCGCTTATTTAATCCGAAAACAGGTGAGGTTGAATATCGCCTTCCTAACGGAGAGCCTTGTTCACCCGCTGTCATTGATGCCATTCATGAAGATCGTGGAAAGGACCCCGTCCAATTCTTTCATGTTACACAGCGATCCACGGGAAGTTTATATGGGTTCCTTGTTCCAAAATATGGAAAAATTGTATTTAAGACAAGTGAACCCCCTGAAGCAGGCGGGAAATTTCAGGGAAGAAAGGGAAGTGAATGCGCAATTGTAAGTGGCAAGGGTAATCATTATGAAAACTTAATAAAAATAGGTCAGATCTTACAGGCTAGTCCATTTCAATTTGATTTTCATTTAAATGAGGTATCATTGGTTACTTCACTCACGATTAAAAATCCAACCCGTCTATGTACCTTAATGAATCTTTTTCTTCGATTTCTGGATGCAGAAGAAATACAAGATAAACGATGGTTTATTCGCGGCGTTCAGGCATTTTACTCAGGACATATTGGCATGTTTCGAGCCTCTAAAAAATAAATAAAATTGAGGGAGAGAAACCTTCAAAAGATTCATAGCAAACAGAAGAATGGAATCTACTGCATTCTTTGAAAAGAAACTGAGCTTAACTCCAAGCGATTTCAATAAAGTGAAATTGTCATCGGTTGATGTCATTTTACTTCAAAAAGCCAAAGATAGCATGGAGAAAAAATGCTCCGAACAGGGGTTCGTCCTTCCCGGTACCATTGAGATGCTTTCTCGATCCATGGGCTATTTTGAGGCGGCCCGTTTTACTGGCGATGCTATCTATTATGTGAAGCTACAAGGCAAGGTGATTTACCCTGTAGATGGTATTCGTGTAAAGGGAGAGGTTATCCGCAAAAACAAGATGGGTCTTTATGTGGATTACAAGCAGGCCATTCGCATTCAGGTTCCACGCGATCTTCATATTGGAATGATTGAATATGAAAATGTAAAAATAGGAGACATTGTTGATGTTGAGCTAAAACGCTCTAAATTTGCTATTAATGACTCCTACATCCTTGCGAGCGGTATCTTTCATGCAGCGGTGGAATCAGAGAAACAGGAAGAGGCTCCTGTAGTGCAGTCTGAACCTATTGCAGAAGAGCCTGCAGAGGAAGAGTCAGTAGAGCCTGCAGAGGAAGAGTCAGTAGAGCCTGCAGAGGAAGAGTCAGTAGAGCCTGCAGAGGAAGAGTCAGTAGAGGAAGAGTCTGAGCCCGAGGTAGTAAGTGAAGAGGAAGAGTCTGAGGTAGCAAGTGAAGAGGAAGATCCCGCAGAGGAAGAGCCCGCAGAGGAAGAGCCGGAAAAAAAGTAAGATATGCGCTTGTTGCATATCCAGGAACATCTTTACGGAATTAGAAATGTCAACCTACGATGATCGTAAAAAGGTGTTTGACAACATCAGACTCCTGGCAAAACCCGAACAAGAGGAGCTATTCAGAATCATACGGAAGACCAAAGAACAATATACAGAAAATTCAAATGGTATTTTTTTTGATCTTTCATCTTTTTCCGAGGAGACCTTTCAGCAAATACAGGGCTATCTCCATTTTTGTCTGAAGACTCGTCAAGAGCATGAAGATCGTTTGAAAGACCTTGAAATGATTCGTATTCAGAATGAAACCTATCAGCCTACTACTCCATAAAATTTGATTAACCTAAAGCATCGAGTAGGTCTAATAGATAGTATGACAACCCCTCGTAAACAATATCAGAATGTCAGCTTTGGCGAATTGCTCACCTTCTCCAAACAAAATCCCAATCGACACCGAATGTTGGAGTCCATTGAGATTCATGTAGCCGCTACTGATCCATCCCTTGATTCCTTTCATCTACCAGGATATACATCCTTTAATGTAAATCCTGCAGGAATTATTAATATTCTTTCCTGTATCGCTGACCCGCAGTTTTATTCACTTGCTCCTGCCAATGCTCGTATGCAGCAATTAATCGAGTATAGCACCAAGTTGCAACAACAAACAGACGATCTTAAGAATACATCTCTCGCTCGTAAGCGTAAAAAAATTCATGATCTGATCGCTGTTTCCTATAATGGCGGTACTTTTCAAGAGAAAGATTACTTAGATCTATATCATGGACTCTCTCTTATGACAAAACAACACTTTATCCTAATAAAGGAAGCCGTTCAGGATCATATTGAGGATCACGAAGCAAAATGTGAGAGCTCGCATAAGGGAGAGATCATCTTCTCTTCGGACCCTGTGACATGGAAGCACGATCATACCTTGTGGATAGCTGATTATCGCGGACGGTGGGTTGCGATCCCATCCGAGATTCACGCTCAGCCTCTCACTACCATTGCCGCCGATTGGCTCTGTACAATGGAACAACATGGTTGGACCGTTCAATGGCCTGAAATTGATGCCACCAAGATCGAATTGGTAGACCAACTCAGTCGGCTTCCTACCTGGAAAGAAACGGATCGAAAACTTACCAAAGATGTTCTGTCTGTTCGTCTGGGTCGCGCCCTTAGTCTTCAGGTGTTTGCCAAGTGGATCATGCAAACATCAAATGAACTTAAATGATTGACTGCGTAATATACATAATGAGCACCATGTCGTCAGGGTTGCCTGTTGGTGTGCATCTGCTTATCAATGTCTATGATGTACCTCATCCAGAACTATTGACCTATCTTACACGAGGTCGTCCTATTATGGAGGAATTGATTCAAGAACTGGATTTGCATGTGGTCTCTCAAACCGGTTATCAGTTTTCTCCCGTTGGATATACCTATGCCTATGTTCTTTCTGAAAGCCATTTTACCATTCATACTTATCCTGAATATCGTTCGTGTTATATGGATCTTTTTTGTTGCAATCCCCAATTTGATCCGGTGCATGCCATTGAGCGAATCAAGCAAAAATTTCACACAGAACATGTGCGTTCTCAAATCATTCGCCGTTAAAAATGGAGGGTCCTTCTTTTCTATAAAATTGATAGTCAGAATGTAGATAGAAAACTTAAGGTCCTTTTATCACTATACTTAATAGTGAATCATGGAGTTGACAAAAGAACAATTTGCCAATCTTCAGCGGCTTGTCCATGAATGGTCGTTGCACAATACCTACGAGTTGGAGACGGGGTTTGGTGTAAATGGAGTCGTTGATTCAAACACCTTTCTCCAAATCGCGCAGCGTCTCCGCTCGAAGGGATTCAAACCCACTCTACAGGAGGATTATCTCAATATTATCACCCCGAGCAATCATCGTTTTACGATTCAAGGATTGGGTCTAGTTCAAACCTACTGCCAAGATGACGCAATTGACTCAAAACAATACACAGTGATGCTAAAAGATCGTTTGGATCGTGCGGATCGCAGTAATCTCAATCTGGATGAGTACAATGTTCGTATAAAAATCCGGCGAGAACAACCGATTGAAGGAGAGAATGCGGCGGTCAAACAGTTGCTGCAGAATTGGAAAACAGAGCGTAAGGCCTTCCGATTGATTCGTCGCTGGAGCTTCGAAGGAGATGGTGTTCGGATGGATTTATCCATGGTGCGCCAATCGCCTACTGTAGCCGAACGACAGGGTGAGTATGACTGGTCAACTACCTTTCTCCAGCACAACATTCTTAGTCAAATCCCGCGCTATGAGGTGGAGGTTGAGATGCTGCGTAATGCATCAACTGCAACAGAAGATGTCGCGCTCAAATCACTCATTCGTGGTGTAGGTGAGGTTTTACGCGCTGTGCAGAAGAATACACTGCTGATTACCAAATCACTGACCACACAAGTTCAGCGCGAATACCGCACCATGATGGGAATTAATGAATTTCGCGGTGTAAACCCTGTTACTCTTGAGATGAAAAATATGATTTCTCTAATAGATGCTTCTATTCCCAATATTCGTTCTAGCTATAATGTTACAGACAAGGCGGACGGGCTTCGTGCCATGGGCTTCATCAATCAAAAAGGGGACCTCTTCCTCTTCGATCAAAGTATGAATGTCTATCGAACAGGCCTTCATAATGAATCATGTGCTGGTACATTGCTGGATGGAGAATGGGTAACCCTTACCAGTATAGGAGAGACAGTCAATCATTATATGGTGTTCGATATCTATCATTATGGAGGCGAAAATGTCAGCACACTTCCGTTTGTCACCTTTGCCGATGGCATGGTCGAACAAGGGGGTAACAGTCGGTATAGCAAAATGAAGGAGTGGCAACTGAAATGGAGAGAGAATACCACTCTTACTGCCAAAGGAATTGGAAAGGAACGAGCCCTATTAGTTGCCCTCAAGAACTTCAAGTTTGGATCCGCCAACAATCTCAGTATCTTTCAAGCATGTGCGGATATTCTGAATGCACCACATGTTTATCACACAGACGGTCTGATTCTTACGAGCAATTCAGAGCCGCTTCCTGCAGATGCCGGCGCTCGGTTTAACCAGCAATTCAAATGGAAACCGGCGAAGGATAATACAGTGGACTTCTTGATCGAGTATGAAAAGGATGAAGACATTCCTAATATGGATAAGGTTACGAGTACGATTCTTTCCAGCAGCGGAGATACCAGCATTCAATACAAGACCATGCGTCTCTTTGTAGGTGCTGAAAGTGGTGCCATCTATCACAATCCGCGTGAACTGATTCTTCGCGATGCACCCATTGCTCGAGAGCGAGGGGGGGCGATCCTATATGCCCGTCTTATTTACTCCCTCGGACTTCCCAGATACCATGGCAAATACCTGCTATGTTGCCGTGGAACCCGCGGCGAACTCTACTGAGGAATATGCGATGACAGAGAGCACCAAGGAGCCAATTCCCAATCGAAGCATTGTAGAAATGCGCTATGATTCAACACGCGAACCAGGCTGGCGATGGATTCCGTATCGTATTCGTCACGATAAGACAGAACGCCTGGTTCGTGCAACGATTCTGGCAAGGGAAACTGGCAAAAACATTAAATACAAAAGCATGATGAATGATGAAAAAGTGGCGAATTCTGTCTGGAAATCGATTCATGATCCAATTACTGATAGCATGATTCGTACAGGTAATGAGGAGCCATCGGATGAGGAATTGGCCGCATTATTGCGTGTACGTGAAACGGAAATTAGTAAAAAGTATTATGAGCGAAAAGCTCCGCGCGAGAATATTGCATTGGTAAAAGGACTTCAGAGTTTCCATAATAAAATCATCAAGAATGAAATTCTAATTCAACACGCACTCTCGGGTGGAAATCAGAGTCTGCTCGATTTCGCTTGCGGTAAGGCAGGTGATCTAAGAAAGTGGAATCATCGTGCTAAATATGTGGTTGGTATTGATACTGCAGGTGAAAACATTACCAATCCATCAGATGGTGCCTACAAGCGCTATATGGAATTGATGGAAGAGTATGGACGAGATCAGGTTCCAAAGATGGCCTTTATTATCGGTGACAGCTCCAAGCCCATCGTCGATGGCGAGGCAGGTGCCAATCGCCAGGAAAAAGACATGCTCCGTGTGATCTTCGGCCAAGATCCAGTAGAAGGTAATATACCGCCGTTTATTCTGCACCACATGGCAAATAAATTTAGCCGCGGTGCGGATGTAGCGGCATGCATGTTTGCCCTTCACTACTTCTTTGCCAATAAGGACATGCTGGATGGATTCCTAAACAATCTGAAAACCACTGTAAAAGTGGGCGGCCTCTTTATTGGGTGCTGCTTTGATGGTAAGAGAATCTTTGATCTTCTTTCGCCTCTTTCAAAGGGTCAGCGCCGTGTAGGAATTGAAGATGAAGTTCCTGTCTGGAGCATTACCAAAGATTACCAGGATGATGTCTTGGAATTGGATGATAGCTCTATTGGCATGGGAATTGATGTGGAGTTTATTAGTATCGGATCCTCTCACAAGGAATACCTTGTTCCCTTTGAACTTCTGGAGTCAAAGATGAAAGACATTGGGTTTCGATTGCTAAATAAGCGAGAGCTGGGGCAGATGAAGTTACAGAATAGCACGGAATTGTTTGAAGAAACTTACAATCAAATGCTTCCTAATACGCGTAAGAAGTATCCGATGGGTGATTCGGTGAAGCAATTCTCCTTTCTGAATCGCTGGTTTATCTTTAAACGAGAGGGAGAGGTTGTGGTGGAAGAGGCGGCAAAAGCTGCGGAGGTGGCAAAAGCTGCGGAGGTGGCTGCGATTGCAGCAGATGCAGTTGTAGATGCCTCATTGAAGCCTGCTGTATCTGCAAAGAGTGCTGTGAAGTTGATGCCAAAGCCTGGTGTGGCTAAATCGGTTGAATCATCACAGCCTGTAGCATCCGAATCAGCCGTACAAGCAGCGCCAGAGGTACCATTGGAAGAAGCCTCTGCGATAAAGAAATATCTTACTGCCGCTCAACTCTTCCGCTTCGGCCCCGATGTCAAAACCAATCAAGGTGTCGATATCATGTTTCAAGGCAAGCCCGATGAGAATGCCGCACAATACATGAGTCTGATTGGCCCCTTTCCCATTCCCGATCAACAGGATGAAGCGGTTCTGTATCCCAGCATTGAACACTATCTGGCAGCCATGAAAGTGAAGAAGGCTGGTAAAAAACAGAAGGGCGCATCTGCCAAAGCCGAATATACCAGCGATCTTGCAAAGAACCTGTTTAGCATGGAGGGTCAAATTCATAAAGAGATGCTGGAGGAGCGTAGCAAGGCACGCCCTCCTATTGTAGAGGATTCTGAACGCGACTATGAATTCTTGCTATTGGAGGCAGTCAAAGTACGAAAGGCTGCAACGGATATCTCTTTGAAACGCTACAATATTACGATTGACGAGGCAATGTGGAGCGCTCTAAAAGATGAAACCCTCCATTACGCATTAGAATATCGCATGAATCGTGATGCGCGCTTTCAAAATGCAGTACTAATGATTATTCGTGATGGCCGAGATTTGCTCTATAGTACAAAAAATACGGGTAAAAATGTTGCGTCTGCCGAGGAGTTAGGTGGCGAACGACTTCTAGCCGGCCCCAAAAAGCACACCATCAAGGGTGAAAATAAGGTTGGCAACATGCTGATGGACATTGCCACTTCGTTTGGAAAAGCCTAAACCTTTATGATAATACACCTCGTAATGGGAGCATCATCAAGCCATGAAGAAGATCCTGATATGATTCATGATATTTTTCATGTTACCGATACATTTGTTGATCGTGCATCATGGCAGCGGCAGATAAAACAATACATGCGTCATCAAGAAGATTCTGATATTCCTTATTTTACCGTTGGTTCCTCTCCTTATACGATATATGTTGTGTGTCAACAAAAACAAAAAGAGGAGATTCGTGCTATTTCCTACGATCAGCCTCAACTGACCCTTTGTCAGACCATTTTTGTATTTTGTACTCGTACTGATTTTGTACTCTCTGTTGAAAATTTAGTAGAGGAATCTCTTGAACGGCAAACCATTCGCCAATTTCTCAATCAATTCTGGAATCCGTATCAACCCGATAAAATCGCATGGGCGAAACATCAGACCTATATGGCAGTCGGTTATGCAGCAGTTGCATGCGAACAAGAAGGATTATCTTGTTCAATGATTAATGGATTTCAAGTGCAGACACTTCATTCTCTTCTTAAGTTACCATCCTACTTGATTCCTACTGCCATGTTGGTAGTAGGTGCACCGGATTAAAAATTGATCCTGATGAGTTATGATAATGTACACTATTCCATTATATATTCATGCCTCGTCACGATTGGCAAACACTTACTCACATCCATCGCCATCCCCGTGATGCACATATTGCGTTTGATGAACCCACACACAAGTACTATGTTAATGGTTCCTGTCAGGGAAACATCTCTTGTACGGGTTTTATTCACGAATTCTTTGGACATTTTGATGCCAAGGCCATCATTACCAAAATGAAGAAGGGTCCGAAATGGGCCACCAGCAAATACTATGGAAAAACAGACGAAGAAATTATGAAAGAGTGGTCGGATAATGGAAAAGAGGCATCCGCTGCTGGAACCGCCATGCATTTTGCGATCGAGCAATTTATGCATGGTGCCATGGATGAAATTAAGCCTGAAGTGAAAGACACCCTGGAGTGGAAATACTTTATAAAGTTCTGGGCGGAGTGTGGACATGATTTGGAGCCCTATCGCAGTGAATGGGAGGTCTTCACGGATTCTTTGGAGCCAGTTGCATCTGAGAGAAAGATCAAGCTGTGTGGTTCCATTGATATGGTGTATCGTCGTAAATCGGATGGGAAGTTTGTGATTTATGACTGGAAACGATCGAAGGATATTAAATCGGATAATCCGTTTGGATCGGGTCTGCCTCCGTTGGAGCACTTACCTGATACAAATTATTGGCATTATACCATGCAGCTGAATGTATACAAATGGATGTTGGAGAAGTACTATGGTCTAGAAGTGGCGGACTTGTATCTTGTCATTCTTCATCCAGATCAGCCCTCGTATCGCCGTATGCGTCTTAATATCATGACAGATGAAGTGGAGGATATGATCGAATGCCGCCGCCGAGCAGTAGAAGCGGGATGCAAGCAGTCGGTGATTCTGCCGATTCCCGATCAGGCGGAAGAGGATCGTGGCAAGCCGCTGGCTTCGTTTGGGTTTAAATTCTAATTGGCGGATGGTGCTGGTGCTACACTTGTGCTTTTAGCGCTTGATGCAACACCTGGCTTTTTTAGTTTAGGTGCGGAACTTGCCACGCTTACAGGCGCTGCACTCTGTAATGCACTTTTAGCACTTACTGGTATACTTGATGGTGCAACACCTGGCTTTTTAGGCGCAGACACTGGTGCTATGCTTGCTGGTGCTATGCTTGCTGGTGCTGCGCTTATTGATGATGCGCTTATTGATGCTGCGCTTATTGGTGCTACGCTTTTAACACTTGCAGATGCTACTGGTGCCGCACTTGATTGTGCTAATGGAAGAGATCCAATCTTGGATGCAGCACGCACGACTCGTGGAGCCGACACAGGTTCAATCGATTCAGGAATGACAGATAGGGGACGAGGTAGAAGAGCAGATGCCATGCTTGGTGCCATGCTTTTAGCGCTTACTGGTGCTAATACTGGTGAGGCGCTTACTAATGATGGTGCTGCGCTTGCTGGTGCTGCGCTTGCTGGTGCTGCGCTTGCTGGTGCTGCGCTTACAGGTCTCATCAGCCTCTGTAGTTCATCTTGTACTATCATCGATGAGGAAGGTGCCACTCCTGGCTTCTTGAGCTTCTTCGGCGGCTCCTGTGATACCAATGGGGCTGCTTTTATAGATGGTGCAATACCTGGTTTCTTGAGCTTCTTTGGAGCACTTGGTTCTGGTTGGCCTTCGGCCATCGGTACTGCCATCGGTACTGCCATCGGTGCTGCCATTGGTACTGCCATCGATGCGCTTTTAGCGCTTGCCACTCCTGGCTTCTTGAGCCTCGGCACAGCACTCGGCTGTTCTTGTGCCAAAAGTGGAAGCGGCTGAAGTGATGCTGCCGGCCCAGGCCGCGCGATCTTCTCAAATTCCACACGCCCCGCATCTTTCCATCGTCGCCGAATCACATCAGGTAATGCCGCAATGAATGCAGTACGATTATCATTATGTTGAACGAGTAGGCCCATACGATTCGGTAAGAAGACCAGAAGAAGAACCGAATCAAACGATCCAGGATAGGGTGTTACAAATTGAACCCGTGGCTCACCATTGAAGTTAATCATACCTATCGGCAGTTGTTTTGTTTTCACATAATTAACCATCTGATCGATCGATAACGTAGTATCTCCCTCTTCTAGTCCCAGTTCCTCTGCCGTCATTCCTAAGATGCCAAGCAGTGGAAAAAGAGATTGTACTGGATCTACAGGAAGATCCATCATATGAAATGGCGAATGCTCTCCCAACATCTGTTTAAGTTCATCAGGTACGGGATCTTCATATTTTTTATCATCTTCATCCTCTCGCGACATTTCCTCGTAATATCTCGGCTTCTCAGAGGCTTGCTGTAACCACTCTAATTGTAGCAAATTCGTCCATGTTGGCGAGGATTCTGGAATGATGTACTGGTCGCCTTGACGAATCGGCTGAAGAATAGTTGATAACTTGGAGATTTTGCCATGACTCATGATCTGCTTTCTGCGTGCGGGAAATCGAATCAATTCATCAATCACTCTCTTTGTAAATAGCAGAGGTGTACTCACTTCACGAGACTCATTTTGATCTTCTTGATTTCCCAGATTGGTCATTTTATGTACATGTAACAAACATTTACTATCCTCTTCTCGCCATACACATGTTCCCGTGCAGGATCTTGCCTGTGTAATCAGATTGCAATCCTTTCTCAAAAAATTAGCAGGACCTTTATCCCACATCTCTTCATCCTCATAGAACCATTTCACTAAAGTAGATCCAATAAGCAAAAACATCCGCTTTCTCTTTTCATAATCAGGAAGCGTACGATTAAACATGATCTCTTCCATTTTTGTACGCAATTCAGCGCCACCTCGTTCACCTGTAATCCAATTAGACACCATTAAACGAAATTGCTGATAGGATTCCTCAAACTCTACATCATCTGACTTTCGTATCAATTCCGAATCGACACCACAACTCTTTTCCGTTTCCATTTTCTCCTTTACTCCCTCCCAATCATCTATGTCAAGTGTAGATGGTATTCCTGCAATATCCTTATTGATATCCCATTCAAACATTGTAATCGAAGTGATCGATAAGTCAACTGCACTTTTAGGGGGTGTAGTAGGAACATAGAGTCTATTTCGTAGCTGAAGAGCAACAACCTGTTGATCCTCTGCATTGCGAACCATGTGTTCAATCTCATATCCAGGATATAATGAAGTAAATGCGCGCAATTGTGTTTGATAAAATTCGACAACTTGATCGAGTGGCGCTTTTTTCACATCCATCCAATCTAAATAGGTATGATCCATCAATGCTGAAATCGTAAATACACCATCATCTACAATCGGTAGAATTACCATATAGGGAGAGTCTTCCTCTACAGGATAAGTGACGGCTACTGCATGATTGTAGCTATCTTTAATCACTCCTGTTGGTCTCGGTGTTTGCCTTAATGTCATAGAAAGAGGAACCATCGCCATTGGCTCAATGCCCTGCTGAGAAGTATCAATGGAACGATGACGAGCTTGACATTGTGTGGTATACTCTTCGATACGCTGCTTCACAATTTCAGGCCAAATAGTACGAGTGTGGTAGGGCCATCGCACAATCGTCTCATGCACGGCAGCATCTGCACCTCTTTCTGGACGATTGCTAGTATACAAATACAATTCATAGTATGAATACTTATTTTTTGTGTTTCCAATGGTTAACATGGTTCGTGAAAGAAACACGAAATCATTTTTAAGATGTCGATCCATGGATATGCCATATGGAGCACATTTTACTGTAACAGGATCATTGTTCTCTAAAATAATCAATTGAAGACCTCTGGTAGTAAACAGACCAGGCTCTGCCAATAAAGGCTGAATATGTCTCAGTTCAATCGGTTGAGGAAAGTCTTTAAAATATCGTGGATTCTTAATAAATCGAATAAACCGCGTGTGGGCATTGTATACACGCATGAGTTGATATAAATTATTGCTGCTGACTTGGATCTTAAGCATATCTTGAGCCCAGTCCATCAATCCCTGGCTTGTTGATGGCATGGCGCTAGCATCCGTTGGATCAAAGAACTCGAGTACCAAATTACCAAAATTCGCATTGAGAAACATTCGAGGAACAATTTTGGATTCAATTAGCTCTTTTACCTCTTTAATGGTTGTTCGATAGAGAAGCGGGGCAAGTGCACCGAGTAAGGACTCATAGATCGGATTTTCGACACCAATTCTTAGAAAACCAACTGCATTGGCGCGCAATTCAAACTTTACAGAGGGTCGTATAGCAATACTCTCACCTGAATTCTGTACAAAATATCGATCAAATGTGGGAGGTGCCATCGCAAATGTACCAGGGCTCAGATCTTTTTTATTTGATTCAAGGATATATGTATCGTGCAGTACTTGAAATAAGTAGCCATATTCGACTGTTTCTTCCCCTTGATATAGAATTTCTCTCTGATCCCCCTCTTCCTCTTCCACAACGGGTTGATTGTTGTATTGTTCCTCTTGAAATGCCAGTTTTAATCTCTCATATGCTGGATCTTTTAGACGAATGTTCGGCATTTTTAGAAAACAACACGGCAATTCCCATTTATTTGGATGGGTCGTTGTACTTAGAAAGTCAGGATTGGATTGATGGCGAGGTGGACGAGATCCTGCCTTATTTTTGCTTCGGAGAACGGTTTGACCTGGAACCATGGTTTTTCCTGTAATTAATGAGCCGCGGCAAAACGGACAGGTATCTGGCGGTTTTGATTTACCATCACGCCCTGTGGTACCTTCAAATTCTTTTTCTAGTACCATGATCTCGTCATAAATGCAAAAATATTTCGGGCAAAAATAATACCGAATATTATCGACAGTAGAACCATACCGCATGACGGTAACTACTTCTGTATCTCTTGGTGGACGAGGGTCTTCTGTACCCTCCAGTGGATATTCAATCCAAAACACATTGTTCTCTGCATAAATCTCTTTCATGGCATCATATTGTGCCTTTGTTAAACCAGCGGGCTGACGCTCTTCTTGACACAAACGGCTATATTGAGATTTCTTGTCGACGGTTTTATAATCAAATAAGGTGGGGTCAATCTGTTGCAATTTCTTAATCAACCATCCCTTTGGATCAATTCGAATGACACGGCTACTGGCAGATACTTGTGCAGATACTTGTGCAGATACTTGTGCGGGTGCCGCAGGTGCTATTCCAGGACGCTTTAATTTGGGAGCTTCTTCTGCTTTAGGCGCCACGCCAGGACGCTTCAATTTAGGCTCGGAGACAGCCGGCTGAGCCGCAACAGGTTCTGCTGCAACAGATTCCTCCTCAATCTCTTCATCATCTTCGTCAGCCATCAAGGATTGTGCCATCCATGATGGTAACGCAGAGACCGTTGCTTTCTTTTGCCCCATATCAATTGGCATTGACATGGATACTGCACTACCAGCAGGTGCACTTACTGCTGCGCTTGGAGCTACTTCCTCCCTCTCCATAGACAAACTATTCTCTTCCATGACTTGTTCGACCTCATCCTCTACAGGGTCATTTTCTTCTCCTGCGAAGTAGTCGTCATCTGAATAGAACAATAGAGATAATAAAGTATAGACACGCTGGTAGTTCTGATAGCTATCAATTCGATGCACATGAAAATGATAGGAGGATTGTTGTGCATAAATATGGATGTCAATTCCTGGGTTAAAATTTTGCATGAATTCACCCTCTTCAGGCAATGCCAGCGTAAATGCACTCTCTTTCTTAAACCATTCCTCCAGTGTATGACGCGCTTCCTCATATGAAATTTCAAACTCCTCTTGAATTAGTTCCAGATCACTTGCATCAAGGGGAACGCCACGAAGTAGCCTCTTTTTAGTCGCCAACTGTGTAATGAATGATAAGATCTTATCCTCCGTTGCATACTGACTAACCGCCTTGTATCGAATGGAGAGAATGGGATTTTCATCAGGAAGCGGTGTAATTTCTGTAAAAAAACGCTTAAAAAATGGCAATCGTTGTTGCAGTCGTTCCGTGGTAAACTTCTTTGCAGTAAGATCCGTGGTGAGTGCAAAGATCGCAGCAATCTCTTGTAACTTGCAATCATTGAAGGATTGCGGAAGACCTTCAAATACATTCTCCATGATCGTTGTAAAATTACGAAAATCATAGGTTGGGTGCAAGTACCGAACATTAATGGGCGGCTGCAATAACATGTTAATGGTTCCATCGTTCAACACGCGAATCGTTCCATAAATAGATTGTGTATCACCGATCGATGGGCGATTTACATATTTGATGCTACAATAGTCGCTACTTGTTGGGTTAACCTCTTTACTCCATACTTCTAATAACTGCGGATCATCCAAACTGGGAATGGGGAGTACACCCTCCACATGGAGTTTGGTAATAGCTGTTCCATCTGCGGGAAACAGTCGAAGATAGGGGCGTTCTTTTGTAACCGGAAGTTGATAAAATAGTGACGCACACCCTTCAAATCCTTCTATAGGCTTAGGCCATGAGAGCAGTAACTGACGAACACCTGTAAGGGTTATATCAGGAAGCTGGATCTCCTCCTCCAAATACTCATTGATCTTATTGACACTTGTCTCACGATGTGAGATGAAATAATGCACCTTCTCAGCAAAGGTTCGATCAGCATCTGTTGCCTGATAGGGTCCTCCTCGACTGATATCAGGATAATATGCCGCAAATCGTCTGTTCCAGTTTTCCTCTGCAATCTCCTGACTCTCTTGATAGGTTTGAAGGAGAGTGGTAAGGGGAAAGACATGGAACACAGGTAGTTTTCCACCACTTGGTTTCAAAAAGACATCCTCGATCATGGTGCGTCCACGATTGTCATAATTCGGGCTGGTAAAGCTTCCTTGTCTTGTCACAAAGCGATCATCTCCCTCCCGCAATGCCTTTAATGGGTGCTTCAAATAATAAGGCTGTGTGGGATCATTAGATCCTGGTGGATACCACAAATAATCAATGGGGAGATAGGTGGTATCCTCTGTGGGGGGCTCTTTTGATTCAGGATTCTCTTGTGAAATGCCCACAAATAGAAAGCGTGGAATAAAGGCGGAATTCTGGCTAAAATGATAGCACAACATGCGTTTAATGGTATCAATGCTGTCAAATGGATAGATCTGAGAATCTGTTCGGCGATCCAGCATGACAGTATCATATTGATTCCCTCCCTTCCATATGATACAGTGAACCGGAGGAATACGCTGCTCCAGACTATGAAGTACCTTTGGATGTAAGATATGGTTTATCTCTGACTCCATCCCTATCGCTTTTTTATAAAAAAAAGCAAATGATCCATTTCACGATGATTCATTTGCGTTGTATATGATGATTAGTCTACGCGCTTAGAAATGGTACCAATTTGAAAATTAGTACCATCTTTTGCGGGATCATATCTTGGTGAATCTGTGATATAGACTCCGCAGTAATTCACGGGATGCGCGGCAAAGTCTGTATATTTGTATATATTAATGGCTTCTGCCTCTTTTAAGAGCCAGCCAAAGTTATTCCAAAAATCAGGGCCATGACCGATGGATTCCGTGCAAACATGGGCTAATTCATGAAGCGCCACAAATGTCATGACATTTTCATGTACTAGGCTTTCATCGCCCGCTTCACGCTGTCGCAGACACATGTAAATGGCCTCTCCCTTATTCACGGTGGAAGAGGTATGCTCGGAGTCAGGTGTGGCCTCAATGAAACGAGAAGGATCCGCTCGGAAATTGCGGACCATCTGCTTGACCTGAGCCTTATCGGGGTACTTCTTTTCCAGGACACTACAGAGCTTCTCCAGACGAGCACGTAGATTTGCCATTAGATTAGCGGCATTCTGTTTATCAGGCATGTCGCGAACCTTGTATTGTTTTCCATCAACAGTGGAGGTAACATAGACGGTCGGATAGTTTCCTCCACCGAGAATGGTTTTTACCATCTCTGTTGCTCGGTCCAGTATTGACATCTATTCTACTATGATTCCATAAAGTGAAGAGAAAGATAATAAACCGCAAAGGTGCCAATAAAGAGAGCTTCTGTTAGGAAAATGCTTTGATTAAAAAATGCGACGGTCGTAATGGCAAAATAGGCGGCAATCAAAAAGAGCACCCATAATCCATTCGAGTCATGCTTTCGAGTATGATGGACCATGAATCCTAAAATGGATAGAAAAGCTAATGTTACAAATCCTAAATGGATCCAAAAGGAGTCAAATGTAAAAAGGAGACCATAAATGCCAATCAATAGACACGCAATGATCAACATAGATGTGGTATCCTTTCGCTCTCGCTCGTATAGCATGGTAAAGCCACCCATGATCACCATGGCTGCGGTGATCATGTATTTAGCATCCTCTTTACAAATGATATGACAGATACTGGGATTATCAATAAACTGACAATAGACATAGATGATGGGGATCAAGTATGCGATCAGCATACATCCCAGTAAAATATCTTTTTGTGTCATATGTCCTGATATTATTTATGGTTGTTTTAAATATTCTGCAAATACATTTTGCGGATTGCCATTTTTATAGGCGGGGTTCACATGAGGGCTATTTGCATTCTGCTCATACTGGGGCTGTCCTGGAGAGGCATTTACGCCGGCAGGGGCACATCCATGAGCCTCTGCGGAGGGATAGGTCATGGGTGGGCGCAAGACCTGATCGATGAAGCCGTCGATACAGGGACGGTTTTTGACAAACCATACTGCAAGGACTACCACAAGAAGGAGCGGGATAACAGACTTCATCATGACTTTCTATCAAGTGTATTGTAAATTCGATCATACCAATTGACAATACAATTATGAAAAATAAAAGGGTTATAAGCCAAAGGCGATTTATAAGCCAAAGGCGATTTATAAGCCAAAGGCAATCTATAAGCCAAAGGCAATCTATAAGCCAAAGGCGATTTATAAGCCAAAGGCGATTTAGGCACCAATCTCGAGCGGGCGGTGGCTGATATCCGGGGCAATCGTCGACTGAAGGAAGATGCTAACAGGGACCTGAGGGTTCGGCGGCTCCGAGCGCAACTGGAGGTTCGCGTTACGCAAGCTCTGGCCGACCGTGTTGACACCGATGAGAGCACCCGCGCTGAGGAAGTTCTTGCCCTTCAGAGAGCCAGGTCCCATTGGGTTCTGCTCGGCCCAGATACTGTTCATGTCCTTCGGGAGGAGCTCAGAGGGTGTGATCTGGTCGCGGGGGTAGCAACCAGCGGGAGCCTCGGCAGCGCCGAAGTTAGCCGGGCCCTCATAGGCGCTGAGGTCGGCAAAGCCCTCCTTTGGCTTCTCGGCGCCATTGGCAGGGGCCTTCTTGACAGGGACAGCAGCCGCCGTGGCACCTGCTACCTTGACATCCTTCTTGGCAGCCTTGGCAGCCTTGGCAGCTGCAAATCCCTCTGCCCCACCCTTCTGCTCATCCTCATCCATCTTCTCGGATGCTCCAAGGTCTTCAAAGCCTTGATAGGTATTTAGCAGTCCACAAAGGGACGAATCATATTGATAGAGTACAAATACGATGACCAACACAACTAGGGCGATTAAAACGACGTTCTTCATTTCTGTACCTGCCATTACTTTCTATAAAAGAATGAGGGCATTATTTTATAAGAAAGTATGCCGAACACGTCTTTTCAAAGTTGGACCTCCTCCTCTGACTCCTCCCCTGTATCGGAGCCCGTACCCGTATCGGAGTCCGTCAGTTCCGTACCGTATTTTTCATAATATCTCGACATCTGATGCTGAGCTCGATACACTGCCAATTTCGCCTTTAGACGAGCCTCTTTTACCTTGTGTTTATCATAGAACTTGGTGGGTGGGTCAAGGGTCAGAGGTACCTCCGTAGCGTTTTTCTCAATTGGCAGGTCATCCAGGTTGAATTCATGTACCCCATCAATTACAGGTGCATGAACCGGAAGAGAGGTAGTAGATAGTACCGTATCATCTGGTTCAGCCAGATCCGGGATATCAATCTGCATGGGTTCCGTATCATATTTCCAATGTACCCAAAAGGCTCCATTACGAATCTGAATGGTAACAGGCTGTACCGTTACATGAACGGGAAACTGTGACGGTTCAGTCCCCTGAAGGCTATGTTTTGAAATCTTATGAATCTGCTGAATGGTATAAGGCTTTGAAAAAAGTTTGGCCGAGGCTTGTAAAAAGGACTGAACGACGTCATTCCACCAGGTAACATTCTCTTGAATGGTGCGTTGAAGGGATTCCAGTGAAAGAGAGGTTGTATCATCGCCTATAAAGGTAGGGGTCTCCTCTGAGTCTGCGAATTCAATAGGAAAGGTATAACAAGGCTCAACAGCCTTTGTCACTGCATTTATCAGTTTTGAATATTGAGGAGCTTTAAAGGTCGGCATATCTCTGACCACAGCGATTAGAAGAGATCGGTTAATTTCACCACAGTAACAAAATGCCACCTGACCGGACAAAGGATAAGGAGCGATTTATTCATATGTTAAAAGGACAAATCGACCAATTTGCGTTATCTCTTGCCAGTTCAGATACCAAAAATTACATTCAACAGCTCGTCATTGAGCCCTTTCTCCAATACATTTTTCAGAGATCCTTCCCTTATCTCATTATAGCCATTTGTGTATTTGCCATTATTTTCATTATTGTCATCCTTATTTTTGTGATATTATTATGGAATCATAATAAAGTCGCCCTGTGCCCGTCTTGTGTGAAGAGTGTCTAACAATTTAAAAACGCTATGGATAGCAACCATGACTGACTCCGGTATTGGTACTTATGTACGATCTTGGTTACATTATGGCAATCTGGCCTCTTCCTTTTACAAACAATATGGCGCCTCTCGAAAAATCAAGGATGATTTTGAAAAGCAAATTATCACTACACTTCAACAACAAGGTATGGAGACCGCCATTATTCAAATTAATCGAGGAAAAATCCAGGTTGCCACCAAGCGTGAACCAAACCCTCTTTCCCTCTCCAAAGTCGAGGAGTTGCTTCACGGTTATTTTCGCCATCGATGCCTCAAAGACGAAACCCTTGATATTATGACCTTTATTCGGGCAAATCGTGGGTACACCATTCATAAAACACTTAAACAGAGTGGTCTGCCAGCACAAAAAGAGATCGAGATGTCACCTCCTGTCCTATAATTTACGATGACCATGTACCTGATGTAAAGGGATTCACAGGGATCTGATCCAAATTGACTTTATAGTCTTGTACCTTCTTATCATATAAGATGGTTTCTGGTGTCAAGTTGTGATTCTTCTTCATCTGGTTGCGGTCATCGGCATTGGTTTCCGCTGGCTTACTACCATAGCAGTTCACGCCAAATCGGAGCTCAGGATTGTCAAAGTAGCCACCATTGACACCTGGGGTACCGCACGACATCCGCTGCTCTTCAGGACCCATCTGGATCTTATCATATGTGGATTGCTGTGTGGGATATACAGCAGACTGGCCCTTGATCCATCCATAATTGCACCAGTCGGCACCCTTGTTCCAAGCCTCTTTTACTTGATCATAGGTGGCAAGCTCAGCACCAAATGCTTTACATAGAGGCTCTGCATCCGTATAGGTATATTTATCCTGTGCGACATTAAAAACCTCTTTCTTACCTGGTAGAATCTTCTCAATGGCAGATGGTTCAGGGACAGGTGAATCAGGGGCATAGGAAGGCGGGGCAGGTTCTACCGCTGGTTCTGAATAGCCAAACACGGCTTTTATTTTTTGCCATACAATCTCTAATCCCATCGTAACTTGATTACGAAAGATAATGAAGATGATAAACAAAATAATTAATAGTCCCAATCCGATAATAATAGGAATAGAGACATAAGGCGATGTATCACTTTCAAATGCGGAATTAATGGATTCATTGATTGGTTCTGTAAAGTTTGCAGCCATATTCCCATTCATCATTTTCTTAACCGATTCTGATACATTTGTAATTGGAGCACTAATAAATGAGCTATTTGTGTTCACTTTAGCACTGTTTCCGCTATTTCCACTGCTCTGCTTCCTAT
>Ga0247723_1000572_pt1 | contig 24793 bp, 35 predicted proteins | sample MSEWelMarce5H_FC_FD_189079 | JGI IMG/M metagenome (GOLD analysis project Ga0247723, IMG submission 189079) | Subsurface sediment microbial communities from gas well in West Virginia, United States - MSEEL Well Study Marcellus 5H_FC | ecosystem: Environmental > Terrestrial > Deep subsurface >... | reverse complement strand
CGGCCAAGCTACTTTGGAAGGTCTGGCTGGTGCCGGTCTTGGTGCAACGTCTGGTGTGCGTGAAGGTTTGGAAGCTCGCCGAGCCGCTGCCGAGAAAGATATGCCAGTTCCCTCTGCTACTCCTACGGCAGAAGCACAACCAGCAGAAACAGCTCCAGTGGAAGAGCGAGTTACTGCGCGCGCGGAACAACTTCAGTCTCAAGGTATGCAAGCCGACGATGCCATCAAGGTGGCTACTCGCAATATTGCCGACGAGGATGCGAAAGCCCGTGCCCCAGAAGTAGAGGCTGAGGTCGCTGATGTAGCCCCTAGCCCCGAGCGTGTCGCTGAGTTAACTTCTACCCTCCAGCAACAATTTGACCTGACACCCGACGAAGCACAGACTACAGCGGTTGAACTCGCCACAGAGGAAGCTAAAGAAGATGCGCTTGCCCAAAGAGATGCAGCAGGAGAAACAGATGTTGGACAACCTAACACCGATGCAGGTGGAGTCAGCCCTGAGTTGGCTGGACAGCCCGATCAAATCGAGCCCGCCGGAGGAGTTGCAGAACCTACAACCGATGGAATGGTTCCTGCTGGAGAGAATGTTGAACCTGCTGTTGCAGGAGAAGCAGTCGAGCCGAGTGCACTGACCGAACCCGTTACTGAAACCCCCCCAAGGAGACCAAGTTGGCACTGAAACCACTGAAGCCGTCCAAGCAGAAACGCAAGGACAAGAACCAACCCCTGCCGCTGAAGTAATCACTCCACAAGAGATAGCTCAAGAGCTTATTGCTACTGAAGAAGCCAAAGCTGAAGCTGAACCGGTGGAAGAAACTACGCCTGTTGTGGCCCCCACAAAGGGTAGCAAGAAAGCGCAGGACAAGGCCAACCTCAAGGCAGTTGAAGAGCTTGAGACCAAGTTCGCTGAAATCAGCCGCCCGCTTACGAGCGAAGAAGTTGAGTCCATGCAGCAGGCTAGAGAGAGTGATCTCATCCAAGACCCAGCGTACAAAGTTGACTACATGCGCGACCGACGCATGGGTAAGATTCAGGCAATCAACGACATTCTCGACATGCGCGAGAAGATGAAGACGGCTAGCCCCGAGGTAAAGGCGCGTCTGAACGACTTGATTAACAGCCCTTCTATCTCCAAGCAAGAGTACGACGACATCGTTAAGGGCCGCGCACTTCGTGCCAAGTACAGCGCCCAGCTCAAGGCTGCGGAAGCGCCCGCAAACACTGCGTTCGGCAAAGCCACCAACGGCGCGCAAGTGCTGGCCATCGTCATCAAGACAGGCAACGGCTTCCAGAAGATGCTCGCTAAGCGCATCCTCCCATTCGTGCGTAACGTCAAGTTCGTGGTCGTGGAAAAGGGCAACGAGCCCGACGCGCTGAAGACTGAGAAGGGCGAGAAGTTCTGGAAAAATGCCAGCGGTCTGTTCGTGCAGAATGACGCAACAGGTGAGCGCACCGTCTATGTGGCGGGGGACAGCTACGGCGAACTCCAAGGCATCAACAACATTACCGTGCTGCACGAGCTGCTGCACGCCGCGACGAACCAAAAGCTGTACCTCGGCCTCAAGGCTATTGAGAATGGTTTCTCCGCCGATGCCACACTGACTAAAGCAGTCCGAGAGTTACAGGACGTCATGCACCGCGTGCAAGACTACGTTATGGATAACAGGGGCCAACTGCCACCAGCAGTTCTTGACATCATCAGGAACACCAACGGCATGGTGATTACCGACCTGCGCGAGTTCTTGGCCTACGGCATGTCTGACCCAGACTTCCAAGAGTTCATGATGAATGTGCAGGGTGTTGAGGAAGACGTATCGTTCTTCTCCCGCTTCGTTGCTGCCATCCGTAACTTTTTCAAGATGGGCGAGGAAACCACCAACGCCTTGACCGACTTGATCGTGTCGACTGATCGTTTGTTATCCGCTCAAAAGACTGCGGATATGCGCGTATTGGAAAAGGGCGACCAAGCCTTGGCCCAGCGTGGCGAAGCTGAAATTAAGATGTCCCAGCAGAAGGTGACGAAGGCTACGCAAAAGCAGCTCGACAAGTTGGCCAAGTCTTCATTCGCCGACAACCTCCGCGACACTATCCCTGAGCTGACCACTTTGCGTGGCGAGACGCCTATGGCGGATTTGCTTAACCTGCGGTACAAAAACTTCAAGCTTGGCGCGCTAAAACAGCTACTGCCTTCTCTGCCGACTGAAACTCTGGTGCAGATGGCAGACCGTATTGACACAGGTGGTGGCCAACGTGGTATCCCCGGTATCGCGCAGTCTTGGCAGTCGATGGGCGACATGATCGCTATGCGCACCAAGCTCACAAACGCTATGGGCAAGGTCAACGAACAGTTGAATGAGGTAGCAGCAAAGTCCCCCGAGCAATACAAAAAGCTCGCCGACGTGATGCACTTCTCGACGCTGATCTCCAAAGACCCGGCGACGAACAAAACTAACCCCGCGCTTAACCGCATGTGGGGTGAACTCACGCCCGAGAACCAGAAGTTGTACGAGGAAATGCGCGACTTCTACAAGAACAACCACGAGCTGTATCACACTCTGCTTGACGAGCAGTTGGAAGCCTCTACCCTGCCGCAAGAAGCAAAAAGCAAGCTCATGGCGTCCATCAAGAAGATGTACGAGGACGGCAAGAAACTGTATCCCTACTTCCCACTGATGCGTTACGGACAGTTCTGGGTGCGCGTCGGCAAGGGCAAGGAAGGCGAGTTCCACATGTTCGAGAGCGCGACTGATCGTGACCTCTTTGTGATGGAACGTGTGCGCCAACTGAACGAGGGCGGAGACAAGCGCAGCCGTGAGGAAATGATTAAGGACCTCGACATAGACGAGGGCAACGATCTGACTAGCGCGCGCCGCAAAGATGACAGCGCCAGCGACATGCTGAAGCAAATCTTCAACACCATTGATTCTTCTAAGCAAGACGGAGAAGTTAAGTCCGAAGCACTCAAGGATGAGATTTACCAGCTGTACTTGCAGACTCTGCCTGACCGCAACTTCCGCCGTCAGTACTTGAAGCGCCAAGGTAAAGCTGGTTTCTCCGGCGACATCCAGCGCAACTTCATCAACATGGGTACCAACACAGCCAATCAGTTGGCTCGGATTAAGTACGGCCCAACGATCATGAACCAGCTGGAGCGTGCGGAAAGCTCGTTGGTGGGTAACCCAGACAAAGCACGGCTTGGTGAACTCGTATCAGAAATGCGTATTCGTGCGGAGTCGCAAGTTCGCCCTGACCCAGAGAGTGGGCTTGGCTATGACTTGGCTAAGCTTGCAAACACCTCAGCGTTCTTGTGGATGATGACCTCGGTGAAAACCATGGTTACTCAGTTTACGTCTATCCCTATCTTCGTAGCTCCTGTGTTGGCGTCAAAGCACGGCACGGCTAAGACCGCTGCGGCTTTGGGTAAGGCTCTGAATGTGTTCAACGGCATCGGCATCATGGACAAAAACGGCAAGTACGCCGCACCGAGCATGGAGAACTTGAAAGGTTTGACCGCCGACGAGAAAGCCGCCATGCAGTACATGAAGGATCGTGGGCTGAGTGACAACACAATGGCGTTTGAGTTGGGTAGCCGACGCGATATTTCTACTGCGGAGTACAACAAGCCCGTGCGCTTGAAGATGCGCCAGATTTCTAACCTTATGACGGGGATGTTCCACCACGCGGAACGCTTGATTCGTGAAGTGACGTTCATGACCTCATATCGCTTGAACCGTGATAAATTGGGGAACGCACCGGGCGCGCATGAAAAAGCACTGCGTTTGGCCGAGGCCGAGTCTCACGAAGCATTGAACAACTACCACGGCTCCAACCGCCCACGAGGTATCTTGGCCAACAAACAACGCGAAGTCATGCTCGACGCGCACAAGCCGCTTGGCCGTGCGATTCTCCAGTTCAAGATGTACCCAGCGTTTGTAACGACTTACTTCATTCGGAACATTTATCGCGCCACTCGTGGCATGGACGCCGAGACTAAACGCGAAGCGCGTATCCAACTTATTGGTTCGTTGATGATGTCATACGGCTTAGCTGGCTACATCGGTATTCCCGGTATCAGCCTCGCTATGGGCATTGCGCAAGGTATCTTGAACGGGCTGCGCGGCGAAGATGATGACGACGAGTTGGAAGGCCGCAACCTTGAGTTCTGGTTCCGCAACAAATGGATGCCCGAGACATTTGGCGGTGTCAAGATCGGCGGCAAAGGTATGGACGAGCTGCTTGATCGTGGTTTAGTTGCGGGTTTGACTGGCTACGACATTACCAGTAGCTTGTCGATGAACAACATGTGGTTTCCTGAGCAGAAGGAACAAGCCACAGCCGTCGGCGAAATGCAAAGCTGGCTGCTGTCGTTGGCAGGTCCCGGCGCGTCTCTTGCTACTCAGCAAGTACCCAAAGCGATCGACTACTTCAACCAAGGCAAGATCATGCAGGGTATGGAGCAGCTGTCTCCAGCGTTGTTCCGTGGTAGTTTTACTGCGGCTCGATACGGCCAAGAAGGTGCGACTACTTCTTCTGGCGCAGTGATTAAAGAGCCAAACGAGTTCACCGCAGGTCAGTTGCTGGCGCAAAGTGCTGGTTTCGTTACCGACGGTCTCCAAGCAAAGCGCGAAGCCATCTTCAAGTTGCAAGGTGAGATCATGAAGGTTAAGCAAGAGCGCACCAAGATTCTTGACCGCCTCGATTTGGAAATCAATAAAGGTTCCGATGAAGATGTGGAGAAAGCGTTTGAGCGGGTGTTCAAGTTCAACTCACGTAATCCAATGGACATGATCGACAACGAGAACATTAAGCAATCGTTGAAGAAGCAAATGGAGCGACGCCTCATGACCGACCGTGGGTTCCCCATCGACAAGAAGTACTACCCGTTTGTTGCCGACTTACTCGAACCAAGCACGGTGAAACTCAACCGAGAGTCCTCGAAATAAAAAAAAGCCCCGCACTAGGCGGGGCTAACAGAGGGATGGCAACTAACATTGTTAGTCTACGTCAGGTTCTCCAGACGCGCAATCCTTTGATTCCATCTTCTATGGTTACTTTAGTAATCACAGCAATCTTCAATCTCTTCGTAATTTGCGCGATGGTTTTTCTGGCTTCTTTGTGGTCGATGCAGGGCACAAAGAAACTGTGCCCCTTTCGAAATTTCCCCCAATTAAGCCGGTACGTTACCGTCTCGATCTTCATCAGTTAACGCGTCCAGTGGCACGAGGGAGTCGAAGTTCTTGGTGTTGAAGTGCAGTGCGCGTACGGCTGGGGACACCATTTTCATGCCCTTTGACATGCGCTTGTTGACGGCCTCGATGAACACACCTTCACTAGTCAGCTGCTTAATTGCATCGCGGTAGTGGATTTGGAACTTCACGCAGTAGTCTTTGAACGCCTTGGCCGCAATGAACAGGTCACCCGTGTCAGGCTCAAACCTCATAAGCAGTTCACCCTTCGGCTCGGCCAGTGGCAGTGCCTCCATATTCGTGCGCTTGTCCACCACTCCGTTCACAACCAAGGCATTGTTCATGTGTGAGTTGATGAAGTCGCCGAGCATGATGGTCGGGTTAGAAGCAGGTGGGGTCACCTCGTCGCGCATCTCAGCAAGCATACCGAGCAGCCACTTATAGATTGCCTTCATGTCGTAGTCGTGCAAGCCGAGCTCTTGAGAAATCAAACCACCAGCAATGTTGATGGCAGCGGCGGCTGACCAGAAGCGCTCCCGTGCGGTGAACTTAACTTCCTTGTCGATGCGGGCTTGGATACTGCGAACCAAGTTGGTGGCCTCTTCCAAGTTGTTGACGAGCCACTCGGCGTAAATGTCACCGGCGTGGCCGTAGTTCTCAAGCATCTGATGGTCAAACATCTGCTTGCCTTCTTCGACGCTGATGATCGTTGTTGGCTCAATCTTGTACTCCAGCAGACGCATGGATTCGCCGTCGGGTGAGTTCTTTGCCGCACCGAGTTTCTCGTAGAAGCTGGCGTTGGACGATGCCAAAGTCATGTTGTTCCACTTGGTGTGGTTGGCGCGCAGTTCGTTGGTTTGCGACTTAGCGCGGTCTTTGCCTCGGCCTTGGGAGATGCTGTAAGCCAAGTCAGAGAACTCCATGGGGCTGGTGTTCGTGATCTCGTCGATCGTGTTGGGCAGGTTGTTGTGCACACCCAGACGCATCATCTTGGCATTGAGCGTGTCCTTCCACATCGAAGACAACTCTTTGGGGTGGCCCCAGACACTGTTGCACATAAACAACGCTGTCGACTTGCCCGAGCCTGACGACTTGTGGATGACGTTGATGATCGCGCCGCTCAAACCCGTGAACTTCAACAAAGGAGAGCCGAAGGCTGTGAGTGCTGCAAACGCATGGGGCTCAAGGCCGGGCCGTGCGTACATATTGAACACTTCCTTCCACTTCTCAAACGTACCCGTGGGCACCATCTTCTCGGCAAACGCACGGGTGATGGCTGATGGTGGGCTGTAAAACACCCCGTCTTTTGTAATCTCTCGGTCGCCGACAATGAACTTGCTGTCGTTGTCGACCCATCCAAATTGTGTTCGCATAACTTCTGCCTTCCTCACGTACTGTAAGTTTTTCATGAACGCCACGACGAAGATCGCCAGTAGCTCATGTTGTTTTTGTGTTGCCATCACACCATGGTGTGACAGTTGTTTGCGCAGCTCATCTTTCGCTGAGATTGCTGTCGCTGGGATAGAGAACTCTTTCACTCCGTCGTGCGGCAGGTGCAGTCGGAACAGAGCCACTTCACCCATCTCGGGGTCTTTCATACGCTTGACCACGTACAGGTCATGCTCGTACACCAGCTGAGATTCATCCTCGTCGGTCTCCCCCTTGCGCCAGATACCGCCTTCTTTGCCACGGAAGAAAGGAAACGGATACTCAGGAATACGGTAGCTAGTAGCTTCTCCTTCTTCCTCTGTCGGCTCCTGCTCGACAACGTACTCACCGTCTTCGACTTCAGCTTGGGCAATCTCCATGCCGAGTACGATCGGGGATTTGATCTTGCCTTTGTGTGGGCACCCTGCGCAGCCAGTCGGGTTGATCTTCTCAAATGTCAGGCAGTGATGAGGGCCACCGTTCGCAATCAGCTCGGCTACCTTCTTATCTACCTCGGAAGGGTTGTAGGCTGGGTACTGACTGGACATCATGTGCGCAGCTTTGTCTTTGTCCACGCAGAACGCGGTGATCGACAGAGCGGAACGCCACAGGGGTTCCTCAATAGTGTCTTGGTTTTGGTAGCAGTAGTTAAGCTGTGCGCAGCCGTTCTCCGCTTTCATCATGATGTTCTTGAACCGCTTCACCTTGTTGCCCATCAAGGCTTCCATCATTGGGCTGATGGACGGTAAGAAATCAGGCTTGTCGTCAACTGGGTCGGCAGCGCCGAGCAGTTCTTTCCATTGGGCGTACGTCAGGGTCTGTGTGTTCTCATTGAGAACAGTGACTTCCATCGGTTCGGCTTGCTTGAAGTTAAATGTGCCGGGAATGCGCAGTACCCGTGCTGCTTCGAATACGGAGGAATCCACAATGATGCCATGCTCAACGCACAGTTCACGTAGACGAGTTGCGAGGGGGAGCCAGTCGCGGCGCTCAACTGTTTCTTCAATCAACCAGTAGGCGTGAACGCCATAACCTGAGCTGACCATAATTGGGCGGGGCAATCTTGCGGCAATGCAGAACTTCTTCAGTTCGTCCAAGCCGATTTGCTGCGTGAGGTACCCTTGAATGATGCCCTTGTCGTTAGGCACACCCTTTGTTGGGCCGCAGTCAATATCCATCCACAGTGCGCGGAAGTAAGTGGCGTTGTCTGCTGTGCGCTTGTTCAGTGGGCCGTACTTGGCGCAACCGAAATACACATCAAACTTGTTGTCCACCAACGTCTGAGTCTGTGCCTCTACTTCTTCTCTCGTATCGAAAAACTTTTGGTCTGGGTACCGTCCAAGCCCGAGCACACAGTACCGGCCTTCGGTGGGCAGTACGGTGTCGAGAAGGTCGAAGTTAGACATATTGATTTTCTTTTAGGGACGGCAAAGCTGGGGGCCGAAGCCCCCGTCAGTGCACGGATTTACTTTTTTGCCTTGAGGCGCGGGAGCAATCGCTCAATCTGCTCGCTGTGAGTACGGCTCGGGAGCGTAGTGCCCCAGAACCAGTTGTAGATGGTCGCTCGACTCACATCAAGACGACCAGCTATCTCACTCACAGGAATATTGAGTTGGATGCAAGTGCGGCCAAGGACGACGCCCCATGACTTAGCATCGGCCTTTTTATTGGCTTCAACCAGTTGGTAGCTGTATCCGTAGCTCATTACTTACTCCTCGTCAGACCAAGCTTTGACCACGTCGTCCAGACCCTTTTTGGCGGTTGGAGTAGGTGCAGCAGCTTTGGCGCTTTCGCGTTTGACTGGCTCGGCAACGTCCTCGGCCACAGGTGCAGCAGCTTTAGGAGCAGGTGCAGCCAATGCAGGAGCACGACCCGACGCATCCGCTTGGTACGGAGTCATCGTCACCATCTTTTGAACTTCGGGCTTCTTAGCCACTTCGCTCGTCACCGCGTACTCTTGCTTGTTGATGAAACGCGCAGGTGTGAACAGGATGGATTGGTTGTCGTTGTTCTCGTTGAAGCTGAGTTCAGTCACCACGTAGTCCAAGCTCTTGCCGTTGTTGGCCAAGTACTTGGTGTAGTTCTCAAACGTGTGCGAGTTGTCGCCACTGCCGTCGCCGAACAGGGACTTGGATGCCAAGTTCAGTTGATAGACTTCGCCTTCCAAAGAAGTACCAAAATCTTCCACCAAGTTCACAGCGATGCGGCGGCTGTAACGGCAAGCCTTGGAAGTACCTTGACCCGAACCTTTGATGTTCTGAGCGCAAGAGTCGCAACGGCTAGCTTGGGGTGCAGTAGAACCAGCATCAGGTGCATTGCCGTCGTTAGAGAAGCAGTCAGGTGCGCTTGGGTCTGCATCAGGTGTCCATGCCTTCGCGTAGAAGATACGACCGACTTTGGGAGATGCGTTGACGATGACAACTTCGAGGTTGCCCTTGACCTTGCCCATCTCTTCGCCGCCGACCATCTTACGGAAGATACCGTTCTTAGGCACGATGCGCTTAACGCCAGTCTTGCCAGCGAGTTGTTTGGTGAGGTCACTGACGCCAGCGGTTTGCAGGAAGTCAGGCAGGTCTTGGTTCAAAAGTGCGATGTTACTCATTTTTCATTTCTCCGATTATTTAGCGCGTCGTACGACGATGGTGTATTCACTCTCAACGTTCAAACCCATCGGCAGTGCGTCAGGGTTCTCGTTGAGGAAGTCCTTCATGTTGGTTTGATGCAATCGTTTCTCCAGCAAGCCGAAGGCGTTGTGCTCCTTGATGAAGGTGTACATGGAGTCCCAATCGCCAGTCCAGTACTTTGACTTGACCGAACGAATGATGGTTCCGTGTGGGGTCTTGATGCTGTCGGCACCAATCTCTTTGCATGAGTCGAGCATTTGCTCGGCCAGCATTTTCTGTTGCTCTTCGAGGTCTTTGTCGACGTTCTCAAACTCACGTTTGTTCTCGGCGCGGGTATCTCGAATCTTCAGGTAGATAGCGGTAAGCTGATCTAGGTCTGGCCGTGTGGCCGCTTCATTTTCTTCACTCATCTAACACTCCGTTGGTTGAAAGAAAACCGACTATATCACATCTTTAGACATTGTCAACATCTTCAGAAGAAATTTCTTGTCGGTACAAATCAATGATTTGTTGGTGGTTGGATACGTTCCCCCGAAGCATCGAGTAAACCCGACGTTCAGTTTGGCTCCCACAGATGTGCACGATGGTCATTGGGTTGACCTGACCGGGGCGGTCAATACGTGCGTTGGCCTGAAGATAAGTCTCCACGCTGGTACAGGGAGCGTACCAAATGATTGTGTCAGCCGCCGTAAGGGTAAGCCCGTGCGATGCAGCTTGTGGCTGGATGATGAGCACCTTCGTAGTCGGCTGGTCTTGGAAGTCGCGCACAATGTCACTGCGGCGGTTCACTGGCACGGCTCCGTTAATCACGTCACACGTTATGCCGTTCTTGGTCAGATGCTTTTGGAGCATCTCGATGGTGTGCGTAAAGGGTACGAACACCAATACCTTGTTGCTGCTCTCGTCGATGACTTCCTGCACCACGTTCATGCGGTTGGACACGTCGAACTCAAGCACCTCGCCAGTGTCGGTGTAGACCGAGCCACAAGAAATCTGAAGCAGCTTACTCATCTTGGTCGCGGCGTTCACGGCTGAGACTTCTTCGCCCGCTGCCTCCAACAACATCTCCTTCTTGAGAATACCGTAGTACTTGGCTTGCTGCGGAGTCAATGGCGCATCACGGTCGATGAACGTCAGAGGCGGCAAGTCGATACAGTCCTTCTTCACAAACCGAATAGCGGGTTGGAGGATGCTGTGTACCGTGTGCTTGGCAGTCGGCTTCGGAATCCACTTGAACTTGGTGAGCTGCGTCATGACCATGTCCTTGTACTGGCCGTGGAACATGGGCACACCCGTTGGGTTAATCAGTTTGGCCAAGCCATACGCATCGAGCGGAGACTGCGCCGCTGGCGTACCTGTCAACATCCACAAGCCTTTGACGACTTTGTTAATGTCACGCAGGGTCTTCCAGCGGGTTGTCTGTGCGTTCTTATACGCAGAGGCTTCGTCCACAACGATGAGGTCAAACCCCCCGTTGATGATTTCGTTCTTCACAATCTCGACACCATCGAAGTTGATGATGACGAACTCGGCACCAGCGTTGATGATTTCTTTGCGCTTGCGCGCGCTGCCGTGGGCTACTGCTACTGTGCGATGAATAGCGAACTTGAACAAGTCCTGTTGCCATGCCGACTTCATGATCGACAAAGGGCAAATCACTAACACTCTCTTCACAATACTTCGCTGCATCAAATAGTCCACCGCCCAAATCACTGACGCTGTCTTACCTGTACCCTGCTCGTTGAAGCAGAACGCCTTGCGGTTGGTGGTCAGGAATTGCGCTGTTTCTTTTTGGTGGTTGAATGGCTCGAACCCATGAGGACGAGGCCATTCGTAGTTCGCTAGGCTCATTTTTTCTTTCGTTCTCTTGTACTCGTCTCTGACACAACTTTGTGGTTTGACCCACGCTTGAATGATCGGTTCTTTGATGGGGCTTCGATGCGTACACCGTCTTTGTTCGTGCCGCCCTTGGACATGGCTTTGACGTGAGCTACGTCTTTGCCTTCTCGCTTATCTGCAATGTTGTTGCCGTTCTTGTCGGGGCTCTTCTTGTCGATAGCTTCACGGGCACGTTGGCGCTCCATGCGGTCAGGCAGTTCGCCACGGGCGACTTGCTGTTGGTATTCTTTTTTATAGGGGCGGGGTTTGTTCACGTACGGCATCGAGTTCTTTTCCTGTGATGTGGTGGCTGTCAATAGATTCTCGCGTCAAACCAAACTCCTCGGGGGTTGCTTCCCAAAGTGGTTTGCGCCCCTCATTTTCGATCAAACGCAGGTGTTTGCCAATCGTGACGCTGATCTCCATCAGCATGGCTTCTTTCTGTTTAGCAAACTGCTCCCGCATCTCTTCACGCACGATGTCTTGCACGATGCGTACGGCTACTTCTTTCACTCGGCGCTTCAGTTCATTCTCAAGAATCAGGGCTGTGTCGGTCTCTTGGTTCGTCATTTCGTTCATATCAACTCCTGTTATGTTCACACTGCTTCACTGCACAAAATCGGCATAAGGGTCCAGTCACGGGGTTCCACACGCCGTTCTCCAAAGCTGCTTCGATACGGGCAACGTCTTGGCTGGGTTTCTCCATGTACTTAGCCACCATCTCGGCGTGGTGCGTAGCCTTGACGAACTCCTTGCTCACGACAAACAGCAGGGCTGACTTGATGCGCTTGATTTTGGGGTACTTCTTGAAGATGGCCGTGGCCACCAAGTCCAACTGTTTCACGTCAGCATAACGGGCGCTCTTGCTGGTTTTGTAGTCAACCGACCACGCCAGCTCCTTCTCCTCGTCCAAGATGACCAAGTCGGCAATGCCACGCCACCATGCCTCGGGTGCGTCAAACGCGCATGGCTCAAGGTCTTTGGTCAGGCCAAGTTCTTCCTCGCACAATTTAATCCCGGGGATAGCGGCTAGAGCGTCTAGCGTATCTCTAAGATATTCAAAGGCCGGAGGGATCGGTGTTCCGTCTTTAATGTATTCCTCAGCAACGGTATGCGCCGTCTTACCGTACAGCGTAGCCGTGGTGTCGGGCTCCTTAACATCCTTGGCTACCTTGGTGTGGTAGTACTTCTTCGGGCATTGTTGGAACGTCTTCAGGCTACTGAAAGACCATTTGATTGGTTGTGTCATGCTGTTTCTTCTACCAAGTAAGCTTCGCGTTTACGGGGTTCCCCGTTGCCGCGCACAAATGAATTCCACCAATAGATACCGCTCTTGCGTTGTTTGAAGTGGCCTCGCACGTAGTGGGCTGAAATATCTGAACGATGGCTGACAACACCCTCAGAGGTGACGCTCTCAATCTCTTCCAAATGCAACAACGTGTACGCGCTAGCAGAGTATGCCTTCTGTTTCTTACCGCCGAGCTTCATGCCCTTGGGCGGTGTCCGTGCGGGAACCTTGGTCCGGCCCACACCACTCTTACAGCTAAGCAAGAGATAGGAAGCGAACATCAAGCACGGGATTTCTGTGGCGGCTTCCTTGATGTGCTGTTGTGTCTCAGGCGCTTGGAATACCTGCTCCATGTGTTCAGGTGTGACCCCCGCTTTTTCTGCGGCCATGACGAACGCTGTGCATGGGATGAGGTTGCAATCGACCGCGCCTTCCCCGTTGGTCTTGGCGCTAAGAGACACCTTAAACGCTCCGAGGGCATCCATGCCAAACAAGAAGGTGAAGAAGCTGTGCTGGATTCTGCCGTCAACAAACTCCCAGTACGGCAAGCAAGTGAACACCCCGTTGTCCATCTCTCGGATGTACGCGCCAATGCGTGTAATCTCCACGATGCCGTTGATAAGTCCGTTGTGGCGTAGCTTGCGAATCTCCTCAGTCAGCGGGTACTCAATCACCGTATGTGGGTACGGCATGTGCAACTCATCGAGGGTCGGCATCTTGAAAGACTTGGAACGCACAAGCATCTCGGCGCTCAACGCAACTTCGGGCGACAGAATGAATGTCTGCACGTCCTTCTTCGGTACGTTGTGTCGGAACTCAATCGGTATCCCAAACTCGTTGGATGTGACACGGTCAAAAAACTTGTCAATAAGTGGTTTGTTAACAGTCGCCATAGCTCTCTCCGTATCCTGATTCGCAATTCAAGGGCAACTCCATGCCCCACTTGGGTCGGATGCGCATACACATCTCGACGTATTCCACAGCAGTCGCAACCTCTTCGGTCTTGACGATACAAGCCACCGCGTCATGCACAGTCATCACAACGTGATACTTCTTGGCAATCATCAGCATTTGGTCGCCGATGATGATACGCGCTAGGGCTTGGCATACGTTTTCGATTACCTTCCCGCCGTAGATGCGGTTGGGGATAACGGCTCGGCCCTTCTTCGTGTCGTACACAATCTCGGTCTTGCCTGTTTCCTCGTCGGCCTTCTGACGCAGGTTCGGGTAGCGGATATACAAGCCGTTGGGCAAGCGGATGCCGTCTTTACCTTCGATCTTCAGGATGCCGTCACGACCTAACATTGTTAGCTGGCCGCGCAGAATTGCTTCTAACGCAGTACCCGCCGCTTTCCACAGCGCGGTGATCTTTGGGTACGTCTGACGGTATGTGTCTATGATGCGCTTGGCTTCTTCCAGTTCAACTGCCACCCCAAAGTTCTTAAGCTGCGCCTGAAACTTCGCTGCACCCATTCCGTAACCTGCCCCAAGGATTGTTGTCTTGCCCACAAAGCGCTCGTCCTTTGTGATTTCTTCGACAGCCTTGCCATAGATAGCAGATGCCATGATTTTGTATACGTCCTCGCCACGGTCAAATGCCTCCACTAAGTCGTCTTGCCCAGCTAGCCATGCCAGCGTACGGGCTTCAATTTGTGATGAGTCGGAGTCGATCATCAAGTACCCCGCAGGAGCGAGGATGGATTTCTTCAGCGCCGACCCCCTCGGCAAGTTCTGAAGGTTAAGTTTGTCGTCACCACCCCACCGTCCTGTGTGAGCGGCGTAATATCGGAGGGGAACTGGCATGGCACCTCGCCGAGCAATCCCAATAAAACGTTCAGTTCTCGACTCCTCAATCGTAGACTTCGTACCCAGTCGGGCTGCGACGAGAGCTTGAACGGCTGGATTCGGATGTTCGAGAAGTTCTTTAAACGCCTCGTCTGTCTTTGCGAACGCATAGGTTTCCTTTCCTGTCGCTGGGCTCTTCTTCATTGGTGGCACGACACCATGAACCGTAAGCAACTCGGCGAACTTGGGGTTGCTCATCAGCGTGTCTTTGTCGAAGTTCTCCAGCAGCTCGGCCTTGCGTTGGCGCTCTTTGTGTAGGTGTACGTTCAGCATCCCCTCATCCAGTTGCAAGACTGGCTCGGTGAACATACGGATGGTCAGGTCGATCAAACGCAACTCCGTCTTCGGGAAGTCTTGGCTCATGCACCCGAACAAGTCCCATGTCAGGCGCACGTCGTTCTTACAGTACTCCCCATACTGAGCTAGCTGTTCCTTCGGGAAGTCAGTGCGGCGTAAGCCCTTCGCATCGTTGACCTCAGTGCCCTTCTCGCCGATGCCATAGAACTCCGCCAGAACCTTCAGGCTACCGCCTACGTTCGTACCGTGAAGCGCTCGGCCCATCGACAAGGTGTCCAACCAACCCTTCGGTTTGATTTGGAAGTGCTCGGTCAGGATGAACCCGTCGAACATAGCGTTGTGCGCCAGCGCAAGTGAGTTCTCCCAATCGAACTGTTTGAGGAAGGCATACGTGCCAATCGAATCACCTGTGTACCACTCGGGCTCACCGTCATTGATCTGCACTGCAACGCCGACGACTTCGAAGCGCGGGTCACGTACGTATTCCTCAGTAGTCTGTTTAGAGAAGCCGAGATCAGCGCCATACGCCGATTCAAAATCAATCGTGATGATGTTCATTTAGAACCCCCAAAAATTCCTTGGATGGCGTTGCCTATACCTGATGAGCCGATAGTACCGAGTAAGCTGTTTTGTGCGCTGTTTGACATGGAGGTAAGTTGGCCGGGTTTGATTGTGGCGGTTTGGAACGTGCCCGTGCTTTGCATCATTTGGTTTTGAATCATTGCCCTCTGTTGCGCTTGGTACATCTGCTGTTTCATCTGCATACGCTCACGTTCTTCCGCGCCGTCGTCAAAGATTTTCTCCATGACTCTCTTCTCGAACTTTGTGTAGTGGTACTTCTTCCACGCATCGGCCAACGCTTGCTTGTCGGCATCGTTCAAATACCAAAAGGCGTTCTTCAAGGAGGTGTCAACCTCCGACAGCGCGTAGAGCCCGTTCACCATATCCCCAAACTTAGACTTTGAGTACAGTTCCCCATCGTCTACCGCAAAGTCTTCGGGGTGTGATTCCATCCGCGCAATCAGAACGGTCACTGCGTTAGATAGTTCGGTCATTTAAAACCTCCACTCATGCGCTTCATCATCTCCATCTGCGCGGCGCTGACGACCATTTTGCTGGGCTTCAGGTCTGCTGTGGTTGCAGTCAGCCCTTTACCCTTGAAGCGATATTCTTCCTTCTCGTATGGGTCTTCCTCTTCCGCTGGCATGATTGTGGCTATCGCCTTATGCGTAATCTCCAAGCGACGAACCTTGGTCATGCCCGAATGGAGCGCCGCCTTCTCAGGCTCGGTCATTACCTCGCGCAAGTTCTCGCTAAAAATCCAACGCCACTTGCTGTTCGTCTCACCCAACCCAAAGAACTCCTCGGGATGTGATTCCATACGGGCCAAGATGATGCCCACGCCTTCGTTTACTTCGCTCATACTTCTTCTCCATTTAAAAATTTAATGGTGTGCCCAAGGGCATCCAAATTTTCCTCATTCACCACTACTGCTACGCCGTTAGCTACTCGAATATCCCGCAGGTTCTTCTCTTGCAACGCTGTCGGTATGCCCTTGCCAGCCTTCGCTTCAATGGCCAAGAACTTACCATTCACACAACACAAGAAGTCAGGGACTCCACTGTTGCCATACCCCGTGCCCATCGGCATCGCGTAGTACACGTTGTGTTCTTTCAGTAGCTTCTTTATCTTGTCTTTGACTTTTGCTTCGGGTGTCGATGCCATTACAACCACTCCACGAATGTGTTGCCCTTGTGCTGAAGAACAGCTAGGCGAAACGGGGGTATCTCTTTTTTCTCACCGTGGCAGAACTCACACTCGAACTCGATAATCAAACCGTGTCGGCGGGAGCTTGGGTTGCACGTATCAGCGGAGGGGAAGTCTGTAACCTGTGCGGTCTTGCCGTCCTGTGCAATGACGGTTGTTATTTCTGCATCTTCCCCGCGCTGGAAGATGGTTGTGTCTTGGTGGTGTAGGTACTGCTCTCCGCAATCGGGGCAAGCCAGCGCACCAATGTCGCCTATCTCAATAGCTTTTCGTCCAAATACACTCATCGTTTTCTCCTTCGTTACATTCACTGTACCACATAATTAGACTTTGTCAAGAGGGCTAACATTGTTAGCCCCCCGTGTTTTTACTTAGCGAACTTGGCAATCTCGCGGTTCAGGTACCAACGTGCTTTGAGCAGGTCTTCCTCGCGGTTGCCTTTAGTGTCGGCGCGCGTGATGTACTTCACCACGTTACCCAAGTGGTAGTTCAAACCCTTAGCTTCGATGAAGTCGATGGTCTCGATTCCACCTACCTTGTAATGAGCAGGATGGTTGACGTTGTCGGCTTGTGGTTCGATCATCTCGATATTTTTCCCGTAGGGTAAGCCCTGCGACTGCATACGTTGACGGCCTTGGGTGTTGTTGAAAATCAAACGTGCTGTTTGTTCTTCCGTCAGTTTGGTGACGTCATCTTTGGCCATAGTCACGCCGAGGTGCTTAACCATTGCCTTTTTGCTCGTGGCCAGCATCACGGTCTTCCAGTCTTCCTTCTTTGGTGTCTTCGCGGCTTTGCCCTTGTCGCTGGCGCGGATAGCGTACACATACGCTGGGTTTGTGTTACACGCTTTGGCTACTTTCATAGCACTAGCGTCAGGGTTCTTCGCTTGGTACGCACGGACTTGCTCTGCTTTGTTCACTTTTTTAGCTGTTGCCATTTCAAAATTCTCCAGTTTGGGTTTCTACATAATTCACAAGAACTTCTCGGATTTTGGCTTGCTTGTTGGGAAAGGTCTCGAAGTACTCGACTACCTCTCGCGGCAAACGCAAGCTCGTATTAACAAGGGTCGGCTTCTTGCTTGGACCGCGACCTTGTCGTTTCTTCTCGGGTTTCAGATATTCAATTCCTGTTGTCATAAAAGTGCTTCCTCTTCAAAATCTATACTCTGTTTGATGGGCTTGGGGAACAACTTTGGGTCGAGCCTTGTGAACGGCCACCAAGCGTTCAGCTCGGCCTGAGTCAATCGGCGTGATGGCTGCTCTGACTTTGACGACAAAGCAATCTTCTTTTCCTTGGGACTCAACCCATTCTTTGGCTTCCGTTTTGGTGCGGAACATGATGTAGCCGATGCCTTCATCGTCTTTAGTTCTGACATAGCTTCCTCTCGTTGTTCTCACCATGTACGCTGATACGTGTACGCTCTGCATTACGTTTTCTCCTTGATAGGCCGCATCCTTCGGGCGCGGTACTCTGCGCTCACTATGTCCATCGCCTTCTCCATGTCGCGCACCGTAGTGTTCTGTAACTGCGTGTCGTGAATCTCCATGACTAGGTTCATAGCGTTAAGCTCCTCGGCCTTCAGGATGAAGCGGCCACTCTCGACACCACGCCTACCCACGGCATGAAGCGCGTCCAAGCCAGCCTTGATTTCTTCCTTCCAATCTTGGCCAAGCTCAGGGCGTAGCATGGTGTATGCCTCACACATATTGAACGCACCAATCAGTACGTCAATAGTCGCTACCGTTGCATCACCTCGGCGCAACAAGTCCATCGCGTCATGGTTCTTGATTCGCAAGTCGGCGCTAAGTGCAACACTAGTAAACGGCTTGAGCCCAGCCAACACCCAGTTCACTGGGTCAGGTAGTAGCCCCTTGGGGCGGTACTTACTTCGTTTTCTCATTTGACCGCCTGTAAGATGAACTTCAACGAGTCCGCATCTTCCTCAGCCGCAATGATTTTGAAGTCGGCCTTGTAGATACTGCGGAAGTCGCTCATAGAAGTTTTGCCCACAGCAACGTAGCGCCACTGCTCCAAGAAAACCAACTGCTCCTTCTGCATCACACGGGTATGTGACGGGTCGCCTAATGCCCACACCGAATGACGTGACGGACACGTAGCCAGCAGGTAGCCGTTGGGTTTCAACACGCGCCAAAAGTCAGAGAACTGCCAAAAGAAAAACTTGTAGTCTCCCTGTGCGCCAGTATGCTCAAGCACTTCGTATGCGTGAATCTCGTCGAAGCTGTTCTCCTCGAACGGCAATCCCATGGTGTTCGTCAAGTCCCACACCACATCAGGCTTGTGGTCGTCGTTGTAGTCGAGCGTAGTCACACTGCTCCACGTATCAGCATCGGTAGGGCTAGCCTTCAAGCGTTTGCCCTTGTCGCTACCGCATCCAATCAACAGTTCGGTCTTCATACGCCCATACCTCGCATCGTCATCACCACAGCAATCTGCTCGGCAAGTGGTCGGCCTTCTTCTAAGATGTAGTACTCGCTCTTCCAATCAGGGCCGTGGCTGTTTCGCTGATACGACTGCACCTCTAACAACTTACCGTTCATCGCTTCCATCACAGCAATACGCACCTTGGGCTTTGGTTTGTCCACAGCTTCTTCAACCGATACCTCAGTCGAATACGCGGCGCGTAAACGCGCATTATTAATCTCGCTCTTCATCAACCACTTTGCTAGCCACTCTCTCATTTCTTTTCTCCTTGTTCACGTTGGATTCGTTCAAACTCGTCGTCTTCTGCCTTGGCATCATCCTGCTTTTTCTTGGTTCCCCAAATCAAATCGTAGTTACTGCCGTATTTATTTTGGTCAGTTGGTCGTTGGGTATCGCCCTTACCAGCTTCTCTGTTACTCATCACTTAACTCCTTTGGGCATACCTGCGCCACTGAAATACTTAAAGTCTCGGTTGTTGATAAGCAGGGCTTTCTGCTTCTCCAAGTTCAACCTAGCCTGTTCCTTAGAAATCTTTACTGATAGCGACTTAGTCACAGTCTTCAAAGGCTTTTTGCTGACCTTTAGGTTCTTCTCCTCACGCACTTCGCGGTTAGCCGCATGGGTGCGAAAGTCTTTCATAACGTCAGGCATATACGTCTTCACGTAGTCGGGGTGGAACGCGTTGATAACTTCACTCATTGCATCGCCCTCAGTTGGTCATACAGATTCCAAAACTTGCGCGTGTTGGGAGGATCACCATCCCCTGCATCTACTGTGTTACATACACCCTCAGCTTCTTCCACCAGCTTCTTCATCACCTCGGCCACGTTCGCACCTTGGTCGAACCCTAGTTCGTAGGCGTTGCCCATTGCCGTGATGGTGTTCTCATCACAGCTCACACTGCGTAGCAGCGTAGTCATTTCGTCTTTTGTCATATCAATCTTTCAAGAACCATGTTTCTAAAAACTCATTCACCGCTAGGTACACAAAGATGATGCCGATAAACACCACGATGCCCACACCCATCAGCAAACAAATCAACCCAATGTTTGTCAAGTCGCTGTCCATTACAGCGTACCTCCACGCGCAATACGGCGTTGAAGCGCGTAGCCCCAACATAACCCCCAAATAATCCATACGACTCGGTCGGCGTGTTCCCAATACTCAGGGTCACTCTGCCACCTTGCTAGGCCCATCAACACATACACCGCCGCAATCATTACGGGGTATGCAATCAAATCTATGTACTTCATTTGAATTTCCTCACTAAGTTTTTGTCAGCCCACTCTGTGAACTTCTTGTCTGTGTTAGCTATCTTGCTCGGGTTCTTCGGCGGTGGTGGCACTCGCGTCTTAGCCACGGGCTTGGGTTTCTGCACTGGCTTGTTAGGCCACGGCGCGTTGGGTGCTAGTACTGTTTTCATGTTGTAGTTTCTCTGCGTACTCACGAGCCAGTCGGCGATAGCGTGAGATGTTGTTCTTGAAAGCGCGCCAGTCTGATTTACATTCCGTCACGATTTGTGGCTCAGGGAACTCGGCAAACGTCACCATCTTGTGCGACCCTGCTCTGTCCTCTATGCTTACGATGTGAAAGCCTTCACGCTCATACTCTTTTATCTGCTTACGCATACGGTTAGAGACTTTCATGCGAATAACCTCGCCAGCAATAAAAGCACTAACACTGTTAGGGCGTATAGCACAAAGTCATTCCACGTTGGCATGGGGCGCTTGTGGGCAGTCCACCACTCACCAAGTCGGTCTTGGGGAAACGCTTCGTCTAGGCTACGTGGGTAGCATCGGGTTGTAGGCCAACCTTCAAATTTGGGGTTTGGTTTCTTCATCTTCATTCTCCAAAATCAACACAAAAATTTCATCGTTAACTCGACAACCTATGCCAGTTACCATTGCTTCTTTCTCCACCAGCTTGAGCATACCTAGCTTGCCACGTAGCTCCACGGGTAGAGTCGCATCATCATACAGTTGTACATTGTCACGTATCTTAACAATATATTTCCCGTCTGCCAATACCACCAGCGCAGTTCTTTGGTTCTGAAACGCCTTAGTAGTTTCCTCAATAGTCACCATGTCGGCTTTGACATCGTTTAGCTTCTCCATGTGCTCTAGTACTACTACATTGTTTGTCTGCTTCAGCCATAGGATGTACTGGGTTATGTTGTCACGCGCCCATCTATCCAAACCTATCTCAATCGGACGTTCATGCTCACGCGCTCGAACACGTATACGATGTGCTTGGTTACTCAATACATCCTCGGTCTTCTTCGCGGCATCGAGCATACGCTCGGGCAGTGACATAGCGCCGAAGGTTTTCTTTACCTTGAGCATCGCCTTATCAACCTTGTCGGTGTGGTATGCGTTCTTACGTTCGCTCTGCATTGCGATTCGGTTGTTGCGAACAAACAACTTGTGGCTACTGCCATACCACTCGGAGCCGACGTAACCCAGCACCTCGGTATCAGCTAGTACACGGTAGGTACGGAATCCATCGACCTCGATAGTCCATAGTGGGTTCTTGGTCGCAACCTCCCAAGCCAATCGCTTGGCCTCGCCATGTAGCTGGCCCTCTTCTATGTTTCCAGCGGTCTTACCCATACGCACGTTGGGCAACTTCAATAATTCAATAGCCATAATCATTTACCTTTCTTTTCTAAACGCCATTCCAAATACTGATTCACTAGCTTCACCGTAATCTGTACTGCATCGAGTGCTATCCAGCCGACAATAAACCAGTACGCCCATACGGGCACGACAATAATTGCTAAATCATTCATCATTCACTCCTTACCATTCAAACTTCTGCAAAATCGCATCTACTTTGTTCTTCATAGACTCACGCACATGAGAACTCTCTTTGATTGTTTTAATGTCAGCGCCTAACATTGTTAGCTCCAACTGCTTACGCGCTTCCTCCAGCTTGGGGTCGTTCGTAATGTTCATCTTGTCCAGCAAGCCGCACAAGTCCACAGCATTGGTCACGAGCGAGTCGTGATAACGCTTAGTGCTATCACTGCCTTCCTCGTCTTTCAACTTATCTGACATGGCAGTAAGCACGGTGTGCAGTCGCTCCCAAGGTGTACGCATAGCCTCGGCCAGTCGCTCGTCGAACTTGGCTTCGTACTGTGCCTTCATCTCGTCTAAGTCATGCGCTGATATGTCCAAGCGAAAGTCACCAGACTCAGGAATGGGGTCAATCGCCATACGGAAACCAAACTTCATCTCCACCTCTGCTAACTCAGGGTAGTCACTCGCTCGGTACATCGTGCCCAAGTGCGTCTGTGCCTCGTTCACCAACTGCGGGTAAGCAATGAAGAAGTTGTCGCACATCTGCTTGAACTGCGCCTCGTAGTTATTCATCGTCTGCTTGTACTCCATGAACAACTTAGTCGGCAACAGTCGCTGGCCCTTGTCGGCCCAAGGCATCGTGTGCTGGTTGTGATAGAGGCGTATACGCGCCGCCAGCTTCTCAATGTCTTTGCGTAGGCTAGTACCTGCAAACAGATTCTTACGTGTCTGCGAAGCATCACGCACTGCTGACGCCGCCTCGTTTACTGTGTTGGTCATCTCTCGGTCAACCTTGTTGGCTGGCCACACACTTATGTTCAGTTCCACTAGAACCGCGCTTGATGCAATACTCATTTTGATACTCCATTCATTTCGTTAGTTACTTCTACCCACTCCGCGCAACCATACAAATCATTTATCTCGTCGGCTATGTCCTTGTAGTACGCCCAGTTCAATAGGCAGCTCCACGTACCATACTCATACACACCACCCAATTCAAAGTTTCTCATCGCCCCTTCCATGTATGAGGCTTGGCTCATCCGTGCCCAGTAGTACCTACTCAGTTCATTTAATGTCATTTCTTTACTCCTAGGTTTAACATCTTCAACTGTCGTGCAAGACTGCACACTTCCTCTTTCACCCACGCGAACGTGCGGTAGGTATCTCTCATGTGGTGGCTGATGTCGGTCTCGGTGTACTCCATCAGCGTAGCCACTAGCTTCGGGCTAAAGTCCCCTGCGTGTGAGCAGTCGAACCCAACTACCCACTCGCCTGTTTCCTTGTCCTCGTCTGAGTACGTCAACCCACCATGCACCTCGATGCCGTTGTCGTTAATCAGGTCGTAGTTTTCACCCCATGCGTTGTGCCCCTTCGGTATAGCCACGTACCCATTCAGGTGTCCGAGCGTCCCATGCCGCATCACTGTGCACTTGTACCCCGATAACTCATGCACCCACTCCTCTATGTCGGGCTCTTTCTCCCAAGGTCTGTCGCTTATCAATAGCTTCATCTTCTGCTGTGCATCTAACATTGTTAGCCTCCATCCTTTGCGTTACTTAAAAGCATCTTGACCATAGCCGTAGCTGTGTCTTCGTCGTTGTATATACCCATCGGTTGCCTCTCTCCTTTCAATCCAATCGCGTACTTGAATTCGATAGTGGTGTAGTCAAATTGCCACTTCACCCAAAACCCAATATCTCGTAACCGCAGGTCAATGTTCCTCCACTTTATTTCGTGTTGGTTCTCGTACTTTGGGTCGAACTGCACTGCCATTACTCCTCCTTCAATAGCTTCATATACGCCTTCATTTCTTTCTCGTTCAACCCCCACGCCACACGCATACCTTCCTTGTTGTAGATGGTGTGCTTGCCGTACTTGCGCTTGGAGTAGTAGTCGGGCATCCCAAAAGTCGTAACGTACTGCTCGTCGAACACTTGCCGTATCGCTTTGTTGAACGATTGCTTCATGTCCTCACTCAGTATGTCTTGCACAGTTTTCATATCAATCCTCGGGCTTTCCCGCCATCTTGTACATGGCGTAGGTGTCGTTGGTAATCATCCGCATCTGTGCGTTGTCCTCTACCGAAAAGATGTGGTGCGTCGTGCCCTCCGCTCCGTTGTACTTGCATCGGTACTTCTCCGCCTTCTCAAATATCTTGGCCACAGTTATCGCATCTTCGACAGACACAACCAAGTCCCCATAAGGCAACGTAATAATCATCGGCATATCAATCCTCCAAGTAAATCGTCTTGCCGTGGTCAGATACCGCGCTTGTGTTACCACCACTGATTACCCACATAGTCGGAGCTGTCCACTCGTCACCCCAGTTCGGTACATAACCATCGGTCAGCACGATGACTGCCTCGGGCTTGATGTTCTCGTCACGCAGGTATTTGGATACGCAAGAAGGGTCAGTGCCGCCACCGCCTCGTGGCTTGGTCGAGCTAACAATGTTAGATACCTCGCTACCTTCGTACTTCTCATGCCCAGCTACATGGCCGTCCCAGTACAGCAAGTCCACGACCTCGGGGTTCACTTCCTCAGCGATTGACTTGACCTCGGACAAGAACTCGGCAAGCTCAGGCCCACCGATAGAACCCGATGTGTCGATAGCCACAACCAAGTGACCAACCTTCTCGCCAATCATGCTCGGCATATACATACCTGTGGAAAGGAAACGACGATTCACACGACGCCATGAGCTTGTGTCTTTCGCAGAACACGTAGCCTTGACGAACTCGCGCAACACTTCACGCCAATCAATCTTGGGTGCGAGCAAGTCTTCCAACTCACGGTCGAGCATCCCGCCGCCCTTGCCGATGTTCTTCTGATGTGCAATCAAGCCTTGACGAATCGCTTGGTCAATCTCACGCGCCAACTCTTTCTTCTCCTCATCGGACAAGCCTTCAGCACCTTCCCAATCATGTTCGTCGAACCCATCACCGCCGCCACCGCCGTTCGGGTCATCCTTCTGCTCCTGCTTCAGAATGTCGTACACCTGCTTGGTGTTCATGCCACGGAATCGTTCATCAACCAAGCCCATGAAGTCACCCTTCTTAGCCTTGGGGTGTCCTGTGTCCTCGGTGTAGCGTGGCATAGCGATGACTGACTCGTTCGGGTCTAAGTCCTTGAGCATCAAGTTAATCACGTAGTCCATCGCTTGGTTGGCCAACTGCGCGTTCTCGGTGTGCAACTTAGTCCACGTTGTGAGGTGGCGGTACATTTTGTGACCAGCCTCGT
>Ga0247723_1000571_pt1 | contig 24796 bp, 36 predicted proteins | sample MSEWelMarce5H_FC_FD_189079 | JGI IMG/M metagenome (GOLD analysis project Ga0247723, IMG submission 189079) | Subsurface sediment microbial communities from gas well in West Virginia, United States - MSEEL Well Study Marcellus 5H_FC | ecosystem: Environmental > Terrestrial > Deep subsurface >... | reverse complement strand
GAACGGCCACGCAGGAGCTGAGGAAGGAGATCGCCAAAAAGATCCAGCCGAGCATCACCATGGTCGCCGCGACTCGCGGAGGATTCATTTTTCTTTTCGCAGGAGGTTAATCAATCCCACGAGGCCGAGACCGGCTGCCACGATTTGGTTCTGAAGCTCGGGTTCAAGACGCAGGCCCAGCGCAGTGGCCATCAAAATTGCACCCCTCCAGGAAGACGACTCAGCCGCTCTGTCGAGAATGTAGAAGATTGCTTTCATCGTCTTTGCGGAGGTGTCAAAGGCTCAGGGCTTTTCCAGTTTCCGCTCGACGCGCTCGATGACGGCCTTGGCGCTGGCGATGACGGAGAGCATTTCGGCATTCGCCGTTTTGAGGTGCGCGACAAACTCGGCGGTCTGCGTGTCCATCCGGTCTTGGAGGCTGTCGAGGCGACCGGTGAAATACCGGAACAAAATCCCGATTGCAGCAAGGCCGATGATGAGGAGGGCGACAAACAGCCAGCGGTCGCTTTGACCGCTGGCGTGAGTCGTGAGGGAGAGGAGTTCCTCGGTCATTAGCTGTTCGCCTGGGCGATGAGATTTCCGACGATGGCCGTGGTGGCCACATTGGCGAGGCGCTCGGTGTTCAAAGCATCTGTCTTAACCTTTATCGCGGCTACATCGCTGTTCGCTGGCGCGGTGTAGGCAGAACCGGCAAGGCGGGTGCTCACGGCGGCATCGACTCGGGCCAGCTCGGTGGCAAGTTCGGTGCGAACCTGTGTGGCAATATCGGTTGCACTTGGGACGGTCGGCGCGTTGGTGAGGGTGGTCACCGTGGCCAGCGTGCCGCTTGGCGCGAGTCTCGATGACACCGTTGTGTCCAGATTGGCCAATTTAGTGGAATTGCTGTCCATCTCTTGGCGAATTTGGACGACCGTCGGCACGGTGGGTGCGTTGGTGAGCGTGGTGACGGTGCCTCCAGTGATTTCTTTGGTTGCGGCTCCCCAGACTGCGCTGGCGATTTCAGCCTCGGTTGGAACATCTGGCGAGTTGGTCAGCGTTGTGGCCGTGTCAACCATCCCGCCGGTAATGGTGCGTGTTGCTGCTCCCCACACGGCGATAGCGATGTCTGATCCAGTGACAAAGGCTGTGCCGACCGTGTTGTCTGTGGCGACTCCCACCGCAACTTGACTTGGCAGCGGCACTGCCAGCGTGCCTGTGGCCGCTCCTCCTGCGTAGCTTAATCCGCTGCGGACATGGTTTGCGGCTGGCATGGCGGCGTTCGCCGTGGCGTCGATGAGGGTTTTCGCGCTTGCTGTGTCGCAGAAATTAAAGACGGCGACATTGGTGTTGGCTTTTTTCAACCGGATGCCTGTTCCGCTGGTGGGCGACATTCCGAGCGTCCCATACTCAAGCTCTTCGACGCTCACAACTCCAAGCGCGGAGTTTGCAACTCCAACGGCTGCGGCAAGTCCGGTCGAACCCGGCCCATAGCCATTGCCCACAGCGCGAGTCGCGGTGATGGAACCGGTCGACGCGTTTAAAGCGCCCGGTCCAGAAACGCCGCCAGTGGCTTTGCCGATAATAGTAATAACGCCCGCAGCAGCATTATTTGCGCCACTCGAACCTGACACACTCCCGCCAGTAGCATTGCCCGTGATATTCAGCGTTCCGGTGCTGGAATTATTTGCGCCATGCCCCGCCGACCCACCCGCGCCGGTCGCATTTCCGATGATGTTTAGCGTGCCGGTTAAGTTGTTGTTTGCGCCGTGCACAGAGGCTGTGCTGCTCGCGGTAACATTGCCGGTAATGGTGACCGTGCCGGTGCTTCCATTATGGACTCCGTTTGCGCCACTTCCAGCGGTAACATTGCCGGTAATGGTGATCGTGCCGGAGCCGGAATTAGTTGCGCCGTTTGAACTACTCGCGCTACCACTGGTTACATTGCCGGTTATGGTGAGCGTTCCCGAAGATGTGTTATTTGCCGCGATGGCGGAAACCGCCGTCCCGCCCGTGCAATTTCCTACAATCGAACCAACCGCTGGCGAGACTGCTGTAAATTGCAGGCAGTTGCGCGTTACGGTTGTCGATTTGTTAGTGACATTAGCAGTGAGCGTTACGCCACTATTTAGTGTGTAAATGCCTGTTCCTGCATTGGAAACTTCATCACAAGTGACATTAGCAGTGATGGTGATCGTGTGACCCGTCGAGGCGCGAGCTTCGTCGCCAACCGTAGGCACAACTCCACCGACCCAAGTTGCGGTTTCGTTAAAGTTGCCTGTGGCGGCAGATAGTATGAGGGCCATGGCTTAGAGTCCTTTTGCTTGGATGTAGGTTTGCAAGGCGGCTTGGATCGCGCCAACCGCTTGCTGGGTGGCTTCGTCGCTTCCTGCCAGTGATCCGAGCGCAATGCCGATGGCTGCTTCGTCTGCGGGGATGACTTCGCCGTCTTCGATGCGGGTCGGGACGAGACGCATGGCGACATTGGCGTCTGAAGATCCATCGCCGTTGTATTTGCCTGTGATGGCCAAGTTAAGCGAATATTTCGGGTATTGTTTGCCGTCGATTTCGATTGGGTTGGTAGCGTTCATGGTGTTTGGATTTTTGGGTTAAGAAAATTGGAGGGAGGTTTTGTTCGACCACGCGCCGGTGGCGCTGGATTCGGTGCTGGTGGTGCCTGCCGCGTTGAAATTGGTGCGGGAGATTTCCCAGTTGGCGCTGTCGTAGACGCTGCCGGTGTTCGGGAATTCTGAGTAAAGGAGGTATCCCAGAAAAGTGGTGGTGCCGTCGCTTGAGATGTCGAAGGCCCAGACGCGATCGGGTGCGTCTTTGGCGCCTGCGAGTTTGTAGACGGTGCCGTTCGGGTGCTTGGCGTAAATCTTCCGATCTGTGTGGTTGATCGAAATCGCTCCTGATGAGAGCTGATCGGGGGTTGGGATTTTGCCCGCGACCGTCGAGAGTTTGGGAACTATTTGTGTGTTTGCCATGTGGCGGATTTTGATTTCGCGGAGTTAGACCCCCCGCGTGGCGGAGCGCTATTTGAGCGCCCCGCCGGGGTTGGGTTAGTTACTAGTAGCTGCCGCCGTCGATGGTGGTCTCGAGAGCAGTGATGCGGGTCTCGTGGTCGGCCACATCGGCCTCGACTGCGTCCAGGCGGCTGTCCGCGCTGGCGTTTTCGAGGGTGGTGATGCGGTTGGACAACGAGGTATCGGCTGTCGAACGGGTCGAGCTTTCCGAATCCAGATTGCTCTGGACGGCGGCGATGTCGGACTCGAGGCCGGACACATCCGAAGCGCGGGAAGCGGCCTCGGCGGAGACTGCGGCGATGCGAGCGGATTCCTCGGAAACGATATCTGCTTCCGCTGCGGTGACTCGTGTGGTCAGCGCGCTGAGGTTGCTCGAGACGCCATTGATCGAGGTCTGAAGACCGGAGTCGCCAGCGATGCGTGCGGTCTCTTCAGCGGCGATGTCGTCGTTGATAGAGAGGATGGCGGCTGCCAGGGCGTTGTCGTTCGTGAGATCGACGCTGTTGATGAGGTCGACGATTTCTTTGAAATTATCGGCATCAGCGCTTGATGCAGAAAGAATTGCGTCGATGCGGCCTTTCTCGGTCGAGATTTTTCCGTCGAGAACGAGGTCGGCTGCTTCGCGAGCGGACTGCTCGGAGCTGATCGCGGATTGGCGGGCGGATGTCTCAGCGGAGATGTCGTCAGCGAGATCGCTTTCGGCACCTTGAGCGCGGGAGATTTCCGCATTGAGGTTCGAGGTGAGCGTCGAATCCGCTGAGCTCCGCAGGTCGGCTTCGGCTTGGACCGCGTCGTTGACGAAGGTTTTCTTCGCGTAATTGACGCCCGCGAGGTCGTAGACCCCCTCGGCTGTGCCGATGTAGAGGGCCTTGTTTAAGGTGTCGAAACCGGCTTCCCCGTTCTGCAAGGAAACGGGAATTCCAGAACCGCGTTTTAGTTTGATGACTTGTGGCATAGTGGTGATGGGTTAGGTGTTGGTGTTCGTGGGTGGGTGAGTGTCAAAAATTGCCGCCGTCGATGGTTTCGATTAACGACCTGTAGGCGCTCGCGGTGGGCGACCAGCGGTAGGGCATGCCTTCGTCGAGGGCCAGGTAGAGGCGGTCGGGTTTCCCGATGCTCGGGAAGCTCGAGCGGCTCGGGTATTCGACGACGCTCGGCGGGAGGGTGAGTTCGAACGAAGAGAGATCGAGCGTCTGCGTGATGTTGGATTCGGTAATCGTTGTCATGCGTAGACGAGGGTCTCCCGGTTGGCCCACGATCCGGTGGCGGAGGCGGTGGCGAGGATTTGGCCTGCGGCGTTGAGGGTGGATCGCTTGACGGTCCAAGTGGTGGCGGTCTCTGGGAGTGCTGGCGCGGCAGGTCGGTTGGCGTTGAGTAGGCGGCCGCTGTAGGTCGTGAGGCCGTTGGCGCTGATGTCGAAGGCGAAGAGGTAGAGAGTCGGGTCGATTGGCGGCTGGACGGTGCGCAGGCCGAGGGCAGTGCAGGAAATTTGCATTCCGGCGGCAGGCGGTTCGTCAAAGGTGATCGTGCCGCTGGCTTCGCTGACCGTGTAGTCGGTGGTGGGGGTCTGCGTGACGCCGTTCAAGACCACGAGGACATGCTCGGGGTCGCTGCTGACAAGGCCGTCGATCGGGAAGGTGGTCGTAGTGCCGTCGCCGATGCGGACGGTGGTGGTGATGTCGAGGCTTGGCGCGGTGGCGACAACTGCCGAGGCGAAGTCGGTGATCTTGTCGGCTGTGAGAGGAGGGGAGAAGCCGACCCACGCGAAGCCATTGAAGCGCCACAGGCGGCCGTCGGGCGCTTCGTATTCCTGATTGAGCGTGGGGTTTTGTGGAAAGATGATCATGGCAGGAGCGCGGCGGCGTAATCCTCGGCGGTGATTTCCTCGGCTCCGGCGACGGCGAAATGCGAGGCGATGGGCGGGATGGCGGCGATGAGGCAGTGGCCTTCCGCATCACGCGGGGCTTCCGAGGCAGGAGCGAACCATGTGGAGGCGCTGGAATTTGGGAATCCGCTGGCATCGTCCATCGCCGAGCGGATGGCTTCGTAGGTGTCAGAGGTAGCGCGGAAGAAGCGGCTCATAGCGCGATCCCCCATTTCGTGGAGAGGTAGGCGTGGACGGTGTCGCGCTCAGTGGTGGTGAGTAGGCGGTCGTAGGCGATGACTTCGCCGATGGAGCCTTGCAGGTTAACGCCTGAGACATTGGTGCCGTTGCTGTTGATTCGGCCGCCGAGGCGGGCTCGGGCGACATTGTAGGTGCCGCCGGGGAAGGTATCGCCCTCCGCTACGGCGGCGACGCCGTTGAGGTAATTTGCAATCGTGGTGCCGGAGTGCGTAAAGGTGGCGATGTAGTAGGTTGCGAGCGTGTAGGCGGAGGCAGATCGGCGGGTGGCACTGCCGTCTGTGGTGGACCCGATCGAGGTGGTGCCTGCCACGGACGGGAGGTAAAGGGATTGGTCGCTGGCGGCGGCTTGGGACTCCGCAAAAATACCGATCTGTGCTTTTGCCAAGTCCACGCGGACGACGAGAAAGAGGGTTTTCGCGGCGTAGGGGCGTGAGTAGGTCGCATCAAGAAAATCGTCGGTGCCGTCGAAGAAGATCGTGGCTTTGCTATTGAGCCCGGCGGTGGCGAGGGTCGGGCGGCTGTTGACGGTGGCCTGCGAGAAGTGACGGGCGTTGCCCGATCGGTCTTCCCAGCGGGCGACATACGCGCCATTGGCTGAGACGGCGGCTCCTCCGGTCGTGGCATCGTAGAGGCCCGAGGTGGCATCGAGCCAGAGGGCGAGATTGGCAAGGGTAGTCGGAGCCCAGGATGGTGGTTCGGGGTCTCCACCGCCTCCGCCTCCGCCGCCATCGTCTCCGCCTCCATCTCCGGTGAAAAGCGAGACGCTGCCGAGCTGCACAGCCGATGCGGTGGTGGCACCGCTGGGGATGACTATGTAGAAAGTGGTGGGGACGAGGGTGGCAGGGAGGCTTTGGACGACGGAGATCGAGGCTACGCCGGAGCCGGAGACTTTGCCGGCGAGGGCGGCGTCAAGGCCGGTGACATTCGCGGTGGTGTGCGTGTGGCCGTTTAGCGAATAATTCCCAGAGGGTTGCTTGCCATCGAGAGAAGTCTGAAGGCCGGTCGTGTCGCTGATGGCGTGCGTGTGCGTGGTCGGCGCGAAGGTGGTCGGCTTTCCAGTGATGTCAGCCCACGCAGTGGGGCCAGATGTGCCGCCTCCTGTGCCTGCGGCGTCAAGGGCGGCTTGCAGGCCGTCAACTTGCGCGATCGTGTGCGTGTGTGTGGATGGCGCGAAGGTAGCGGGCTTGCCGAGGACATCGGTCCAAGTGACGGTCGATGTGGAGGAGGCTGCGGTGGAATGGGTGAACTCGACCCATGCGCCTTCGAACCATGTGAAGAGTCGCCCGAGGTCGGTGTGGACCCATCGAGTGAATTGTGCCGGATCAGGCGCGGTGGTGCCGTAGAATGTGGCATCGGCGAGAGCGGTGATCGCTTGCGCCGTTCGGAGCGGCGTCATCCATTTTTCGTTCGAGAGACCGGCTTCGGCTTCGGATTGCGTGGCTTTGCCGTCGGGGAGCGCGGCGGGGGTCTGCTCGTCGCCGAGGATGACGGAGTTTTGAACTTCGACTTGGAGCGTGGCGGTGCGCAATGCCTGGCTCGGAGCTGACCAGCGGATTTCGAGATAGGCGCTGATGCTGGCAGGATCGGAGGAGAAGGCGGCCTCGACCGGCAATGTATTCAGATCGAGGATGGTTTGGCCGGGGGCCGCCAGAGCGAGAAAGTTGGAGTCAGAAAAAGAGGTCTTGAGCGCGACGGTGGTCTGCGTGCCTGCGACGGGCGAGACGGCCACGCCGTTCTCCACGAAGATGACTTCAATGGGAACTTGGTCGCGGCGCTTGAGCACGAGCGTCTGGAGCGCGACATTGCTCGCGGCCGATTTGATGAATCGCCGGGCTTTGGAGTCTAGGAAAAGTTTCATGCCGCTCGAGGAGCGGCGGACTGTCAAATCGGGAACGCTTCCGAGCGTTTACTGGAGCGGTTCGGAGACGGCCTCCCACTTACCGAGCGGGCATCGCTCGGTCGCCATGCGGAGTTTTGCCCAAGTGCTGCATCCGCACTTGCGACAGCGGCCCGTGCCGTTCAGTGCGGCGGCGTCCCATTCGGGGCACGACCGACAGGTGGCTTCGCGCTCGGCGAGGATTTCGGGCGGGGTGGTCGCAAAGCCTGCGCGAGCGAAGCGATGCGCGGCGTTGCCGAAGCGGGCGAGTTGTTGGGCGCGGCGAGTTATTGTCATGTCAAAACTATGTTTAACGGAGGGAACGGTGTTCCCGCGCAGGAATCAACACTCGTATCAGTAGAATAATACCAAAACGGAAATGACCCCGATCCATTTATTGTAAATGTATCAGCTTGAGGATTTGGCTGAAATTCAGGCTCAGAGCACCCGACGGACGATCCCAGATATCCTAAAGTAAAACATGAGTTTCCATCTCCGGCGGCAAGAGTAGCTTCAGGCACTAAGCCCGGATCGTAGTCATAAATGACTCCCGGCCCATAACCTTCGATGTAGTGAGGAGAAGGCGCGCCGGAACCCATCCCCAAGCATCCTGTTGATTTCTGGTAAAAAATCCCCATGCCTAAGTAAGATATTGGAAAAATGTATGGCAAATTGTATGTAAAGTCCGCATACCAAACATCGTTTTCAATTCCTCCGATAAATTCAGCTTTTAAATATCCAAAGAAAGCCGCTGGAACCCCGAATGCTGATAGGTTTGAAAGGTTCGCGTTTTCAAAAAGTGGACGCAATTCGAGCGGAATCGAAATTTGATAGCACCCACACGGGTTACAACACGCGCAATTCACAGCGCGAAGGCCGCCGTCGGATTTGATCTTGATGGCTCCTGAGGATGTGCGGCCGAGGGTCATGGGAGAAAAGGGTGAAATGTGAAACTTGAAACTTGAAAGGCGGGGCAGTTTTCCGGTCTCAGGTTTCCGGTTTCAGGTTTCCGTGTTTGCATTAGCATTCCTCTGTCGGCAGCCACTTGAACGCCCCACCCGAGAAAGCGAAAACATAGGTTTTGCCGTCGGTCGGAGGCGGGGGGTTGAAGGTGAGCATTCGCACGGTCTTCGTGCCGCCGCGATTTTCCTGCGTGGTCGAGAAGGGCTGCGGCGAACCTTGCACGACGCTCTTGGCATCCAGAGCGGCATAAGCAAAGTTCGCCATGAGGTCGGCGGCGCGGATCTGCGCGGGATACCCGCCGCCACTCGCTGATCGCGAGGCTTGGGCTTTTTGCTCAAAATCGACAGGGAAATTCATGAGACCTCCGGAATGTAGCCTTTCATCACGGCCACCTCATCCCAGGCGCCGAAGTTCGTGCGCTGAACATCGCGGCGGCCAGTATTCCAGCCGATGTTCAGACTATCCCGACCCGAAGATAGGGCGACCTGACCGATGATCCACCGGCGAATCATTTGTTTATCCAATGAATTCGACGGGTCGGAATAAGATGACGAATCGTTACTTAAAACATTGTGCTTGGTCGCCGTCTCACAGCGCCATGTCTCGTAAACGGTCCAGGTGGTCGTGACTGGAGGATTCTGCGTTGCGTCAATGTGCTCGAAGGTTTTAGACAACTCCAAGACCTCGGTGCCAAAGACAACGCGGGTGCCAAGAGCGAAGCCTTTGCCGTAGGCGGTTAGCTCTACCTCGTCAAAGGGACTGTCATTATTGCGCACATATCTGACTCCAGGGAAAATCGAAACGCTGCCGAGGGTGGTGGCTATCACCGCACCGACGGCGAATGCTGCACTGGCTCCTTTATCGATAAGAAAAGTCGCAGAATATTCGATCAAGCCCGAGAACCGAGTCGTCATGGACTCGCGGATTTGGAGAGGAAAAGGTCTGGCAGAGTAGATGGTCATACGAGTGCGGCGACGGGGAGGCGCGGTTCGATTTTTTCGAGGAGTTTTTTGATGTCGCCGACGAGGGTATCGAGGGAGGACTTGGCTTTGTCACCACCTCGGGCGGCGGTGTCGGTCTGGCCGGATTGGCCGGGTTTGTCCACGGCATCACTGCCGGCCATTCGGTCGCGGAAGGATTGCGTGCCTTCGGCTATGCGCTCGCGGAAGGATTTGGGTTTTTCGGTGGCGGGCTGGTCGGCAGCAGGCTTGTCGGATTTGGCGAAGCGGGCGCGGAGGGTTTGGGTGCCTTCGGCCATGCGCTGGCTTAAGGGCTTGGCGGCCTCGGCCTCGGCGGCTTGTTTCTCTCCGGCTTGGCGGCCTTGGCGCTCTTCGCGGGCGGCGATGCGGTTGGCAGCACGCTCGGCGGCAGAGAAGTTGCCTTTGCCGATGGCGTCCTGGGCGCGCTTGGTGTCGCGGCCGCCGGGGTCCGTGGCGTCTTTGGCTCGGGCTTCTTCGATGGCTTTGAAGAGCTTGGCGGATTCGGAGAGTTCTTCTTTGGCCTTCGCGGCGGAGCCTGCGACTTTGTCGAAAGAGCCTGCGATAGATTCGGCATCTGTGACCGCGCCAGAGGTGCTCTTGTTGGCGGCGTCGGCCGATGTGGCAGATTTCTCAAACTCTTCGCGGAGTTTCTTACCGGACTCGGTGACGGTGGCCAATTTCTCGGAGGCCACGCTCATGGAGTCCTTCGCGCCGAAGAAGTCCTTGTCGCTCTTGTCGAGGCTGTCCACGAGCTTGCCGAATTCATCTTTGGCGCGGATGGATCCGTCCACGATCTTCGCGCCATATTCGTCGGAGACCGCACCGAGCCCGGCGCTGATCTTGTCGAGTGCGGAGCCACCGGCTTTTTCAAAGGATGTCTGAAAAGTGTTTCCGCCATTGTTCATCACCCCGGCGAGCGCGCTGTCGAGCTTGCCGGTCACGAATCCAATCGGGTCGGACATCGCGGATTGGAAATCCTGCGCCACCGCGCTGAGGACGCCCAAGAATTTGGTCGTGAAAAAATCCACAACATTCGAAATGGCGGAGCCTAGCCAGGTCTCGAAAGCGGTAATGACGCCTCGGATGGCATCGATGAATGCCTTGGCAGAATCCACAAAAGCCTTGATGAGCGTATTGCCGAGGACTCCCGAGATGATACCCGGTAGGTCGCTGGAGAAAAAGGCGGAAAGGAACTTGCCTGCATCGATGAGGGCGTTGAGGTAGTTGTTACCAGCGGTCTTGACGCCAGCGATGAGTGCTGCGCCGAGAGCCTCGATGGCTGGCATGGGGGCTTGAAACGCACCGATGAGGAAATCCGCAACACTCATCACCTGGCTCATGAGTTTCTGCCCCCAGCCAGCGGCATCGACGCCGGTCAGCGAAGTCGTGAAAGCATTCAGCGCGGGCAGGGCGGACTCGAGGAACCCGGCGGCGAATTCCATCGTCTTGTTTTTGATGGCTGAAAAGTTGTCACCGAGGGAATCCATGGCGGAGGCGCTGCGGTCCATCACGCCCGGCAAGCTGCCGAGTTGGCCTTTGGCTCCATCGATCTCGCCAGCGAAATTGTTGAGCATGGGTAAAAGCTCGCCGCCCGATTTTCCGAAAACTTCCATTGCGGCGCGGGCGCGCTCGGCGGGATCGGAAATGCCGGCGATCTGCTTTGCGAAAACCTGCATTTGCTCCGTCGGGGTCTTGCCTTCCAAGTCCTTCATGGAAATCCCAAGGGCGCTCATTGTGGCCGATTGCTCCGCGCCCCCGGCAGCGGCTTCCGCCATGAACTTTTGAAGTTTGTTGATGCTGGTGCCGACCTTGTCGCCACTGACGCCGGTGTTTTCAAAGGCGCGCTGGAGAACGAGGAGATTCCCCGCAGATTCTCCAGTGCGGGAGGAAAGATCGTTGAGCTTGCCGCCGAGATCGATGGCTTGACCGAAACCATCCACGACCGCACGAGCTCCGGCCGTGGCGGCCTCGACGGCCATCATGCCGACCTTCACGGCTGCGCCGGCGACAGCGGCAGCGGCGCCGATCTTGCCGAAAGAGAGGTCGAAGCCTTTGGAGGCGTTTTTGGCGGCATCCTGCGTGGCGCCGAGTTCCTTTTTGAGTTTGTCGATAGTGGACCCGAGGTTCAGGTCTTTGGCGGCGAATGTGACTGTTGCGTCGGCCATAGGTCAGGCAGCTTTCTGAAGTTGTTTGCGCTCGTAGCGGAGCATGTTGCCAAGTTGTTTGATCATTTTCTGAACGACGGTAACCACGGCGACATCGCGCTCAGACTCACGGCATGCCTTGTCGGCATATTTGATTGTGTTGGTGAGCTTGATTCGCGGGTTCTTGAGGTCGTCCGCGTTGTCTTCGACGATGCCGAAATCGTAATCGCCGAGCTGACGCGTGACCCAGCGAGGGATGCCGCGTGTGGCACTTCCGCTTGTTGTCTTTTTGATCTTCTTGGCACAGGCCGCCCAGCCGGATTTTGCAAGGCCCACCTTGGCTTGCTGAAGTGCGACATACTCATTGAGCGTGCTGGCAGGGACGAAATACTTATCGATGAATTTCCACCTTCCGATGTCTCGGGTGCCTGACCCGGCTGATGACATCCTGCCGTTTTGATAGGCTTTTTTGTGGATGGCCCGCATCGATCCGAGGGTGGCAAATTGGCGGAAGTGCGCTTTATCGGTGCCGTAAACCGTGCCGTCTTTTTTTACAAAAAGCCGAATGTTGCCAGAGCCGTAGGGCTCGGAGTTCTCAGCTAGAAAGTCCGTGATGGGCGCAAAGAGACCATATCTCTTTTTGCCACCCAAGAGGTCTCTGGCAACTGCCGCTTTGCCGACTTTGTCGTCAGTGCCAAAGGGCTGAGTCCGGCGAGCGAGTTCCACGCACAGCAAGCGCGCATGGATGCGAAGCGTGTCAGGGAGAGACTTTCCTTTCACCTCACCATAGAAGCGAAACATGTCTTCAAGACCTGTGCTTTCGATTTCTATGGATGCCGAGCTCATGTGATTTTTGCGAAGGCGCTTTCTATTGCGGCGAGGGAGTCAAAATCCGCGTTCGGGTTGCGGCGCAGATATAGGCGAGGCACGCCGCGGCTGAATGAATCGGCGTCCAGGATTTGGAGCCCGGCAGCAAAGGGGACTTCCCACATGCAGGCTTGGAACCCCCAACCGGTGATGCTGGCCAATCGGTAGACATAAGAGGCGAGCCAGTTGGGGGATGCTACTCCCCCGAGGTGGGGCTTCCGGTGGAGGGGTTCTTGGCCTTGGTCTCGGCGGCGTTCACGCGATCCCAGGCGGCGGAGACGAGCTTGGAGAGTTCGTTTTGATCGTCGAGGTCGGCGATGTTCTCGAGCTGCCAGCGGCGGACGGCGCGGTTGAATTCCTCGGGGTCGCTGTCCACGGCGAGGATGTCCTCGATCGGCGCGGTGTGGACGAATGCGAAGGCGGCGACGAACCAAAACTCATCGCGCTTCTCGAGGAGGTTTGAGCGGATGATGGAGATGGTGCCGGGGACGCAGGGGCGGAGCTTGAACTTGCCGACGCGCTTCGTGCCGTCGCGCATGGCCTGCTCGCGCAGGACTTCGTCGTCGGTTTCGAGGGTTTCGTTCGTGGTGGATTTGTCGTTGTTTTTTTTCATAGAAATTTGGCGAAGCGCTTCTTGTCGGCTTCGGTGGCGTTCTCGGAGATCGAGACGATTTTCCCGTTGCGCTCGAAGACGAGTTGGCGCGGGGTGGCTTTGACGACCGAGACGAGGGTGTCGCGGTTGCGGAGAGCGGCGAGGATGTAGGCGACGGGATGCTCGGGGTTTTTCTCGAGGAAAATGTCGGCGTCGCGGAACCACTCCATGACCTGGTTGGCCTGCTGGCCGGAGGTCGGGTGATTGGCGAGGAAGTGGAAGACGGTCGTCTCGTCGCCGGAATCGCGGCGAATGCGCGTGGCGGGAGCGGCGGGGTTCTCAGGTTCGAAGCCGAGCGTTAGCAGGATCGTGGCGAGCTTGAGGTCGCGGGTGCTGAATACAGCGAGAGGTTTTGTCGTCATTTGTCGTAGGGAGCCCAGCGCGGTGAATCACACGCGCCGGGCGCTGGGTGCGGGTTGGCTTAGGAAGCCGTCATCGTGGTCTGGTAAGAGCGGGCGGTCAGAGAGACGGTCTCGAACTGCTCGGCGGCGAAGTTGCTCGTGAGGCCGGTGACGATGGTCGTCGCTCCGAGATCCACGGAGGCGGGCATCGTGATGGTCAACGCGCTGCCGACCGAAGCGGCGAAGGTGCCGGTGCGCATTCCTTCGATGGAGATTTCTTGGATTGGCTCGGCGACCGCCACGGCCAGAATCGAGCCTTGGTCATCTTTGACCTCGGAGAGCGATGCGGTTTCATTGACGCTGAAGCTAGTGACGATGAGCCCTGTGACATTGGGCGTGCCGTATTCGGCTGTGGATACTGCGGATGAGCGATAGAGAGTTGCGGCCATGGTGGTGGTGGAGTTGGGTTGGTTGCGGGTTTCGGAAGGGAGTCGCGTGTCAAATGCCGGACGCGGTGAAGGCCAGGGTCAGAGCGGCGGTAGTGACCCACCGGCCATCGGATTGCGTGTCATCGACCGAGCGGAGGTCGGCTCCGGCGAGGGTGAGCGCGGGCGCGAAGGCGTCGGAGAGATCGGTGGCGGAAAGCAGGGAGGAGCGGAGGGATTCGGCGAGCGCGGCGTGCGCTTCGAGGGAGCCTTCGATGACGGAGGGGGTGACGAGGACGATCGAGGCGGTGGCTTTGTAGAAACCACGGGCGACGGCTTCGGTAGATTCGCAGCCGGCGAGGAGAACGCTCTGGTCCTGCGGGATCGTCTCGGCGCTCTGGCCGGTGTGGACCGGGATGCCGTCAAAGGCGGGCTGGCTGCGGAGCCATGCGGCGAGGGAGGTTTCGACGGGGAGGTTCACGCGGCACCTCCTGGAGACATGGTGGCGAGGTATTCGCCGGGGGCGTGGGTCTCGCTGACTTGGCTGATGAAGTAGGTCTTGGCGCTGAAGGTGACGGCTTCGCCTCGGCGGGGTGGGCTTTGCAGATCAGCGGCTAGAAAGCGGATCGAGAACTCGCCGCCTTGCCGGAGTCCGCCGGTTTCGAGATCGAGGCCGATGGAGACGGGAGCGAGGCAGACGACGATCTCAGCCTGGCGAAACTTGACCGCGGTGCCGTGGGCGCTTTGGCGCAGTTGCGCAGAGCGGAGAGCGAGGGCGTTGCGGGATGCGGGCGACACGACACTGGGGCCGTGTCAAAAGAAAAGCCCCCGCCGGAGTGAGAACGGCGAGGGCTTTTGCGGGCGAGGAGCGCGGTGCGGGCGCTTTGCGGGAATTACTTCTTTTTCTTTGGCGACTCTTCGGCTTCCACCTCAACGGCGGGAGCTGGCTTGGCTTTGCAGATGTGGCGCTTGAGCGTGTCGCCGAGGGAGACGACAAGCGTCTCGTCTGCGGTCAACTCGCCGGCCACTTGCTTGGCTTTGAAGGCGGCGAGCTGCTCGCCGAGCGGGACACTCGGAAGGCTTTCGACCTTCCAAGTGTTGCCGGTGCGAGTGAGCGTGATTGCTAGGCGCATCAGGATTAAGCCGAGACGATGCGCTTGAGGGCGGCGGCGTGGCCGAGGGCGTAGCCGTAGTTGACCTCGAGAACTTGTTTTTCGGTGTCGGTGTCAGGGTCGGCCCATGCGCGGTATTCGATGGTGAGGCCGGTCTCTGGATCGACGGCGGTCTCGTAGCTGGTGAGGTGGTTCAACACGCCAGGGGATGGCTGGATGGGCGAGAAGGCGACCAAGATCGACTCGGGGAGTGCGACCATGCCGACGAGGTTCTGGCTGTTGCCGGGGATGAGGTTGGTGCCGATGACATCGAAGCCAGCGATCTGTGGCAGGCGGCCGTTTTGGATCGCGGTGGCGCTGCCGACTGCGGCGGCGTTTTTGATGCCGGCGTCCTTGAGGAGTGCGCCCTCGTAGGAGTTGTCGAGGATCATCACGCGGCTGGACTTGCTCCATTTGGCTTGGTCGAGCGCGGTTTTGATGTTGACCATGTCCTCGCTGTCGAACGCGGAGGCCGCGCCGGTGTGGATCGCCGCGCCGTAGTTGGCGAGGGTGACGATCGAGAGGATGTCGCGGAGGATGTCCTCGGCGAGTTTGCGGCCTTTCAAGAATCCGAGCTGCTCGGGGTTGAAATAAGGCTGGCGGGCGAGTTCGCTCGAGGTGAAGGACAGCGCTTGATACTTGCGCTTGTTGACCGTGATCTCGCGGCTGTTGATCGCGTTCGTGTCGCCGAAAGCGTAGGTGCCGTTGAAGTCGCTCGTCGCGTCAGTGGCGAGAGGGAAAAACGGAACCGAGATTTTGTCGGTGCCTTGCAGTGGGACCGAGTTGAACACGGTCGAGAAGGAGTTGATCGGGAGAAGTGCCTCGCGGAGCGCGATGAGGGCGCTGTCGAGAACGACATTCAGTTTGAGTTCGGAGCTGATGGTAGTGGCCATATTAGTGGGTGGTGGTTAGGTGAGGTTGGGTTTCGTGGATTGGTGGGGTGTCAAACGCCGTGCAGTCTCGAGTGGGCTTCGAGGGCTTTGCGGTTGGCGCGGAAGATTCGGGTTTTGTCGGCTCCGCTGGCGCTTTTCCATTGGTCGTAAATCGAGCCGGAGTCTTGCACTTGGTCGACGGCGGGGACGACGCGGGCGGGCGAGAGGCCGAGGGAACGCTCGAGGCGGTCGAGGTCTTCGCACTTGGTGGCGAGTTCGCTTTTTACGAGTTCGAGTTTGGACTCAACGGCTTTGGCGTGAGCTTCGGCGGATTCGGCGCGGGCGATCACTTCGTTGTATTTGGCGAGGATCGCGTCGGCTGCGGTGGCGCGAGCTTGTGGTTCGGCGGGAGCGGGTTGCTCTGGCTCGGGTGTTGGCTCGACAGAATCGGCAGGAACGGCGACCTCTTCGACGATTTCGGAGGCGGGAGTTTCGATAACTTCGGGAGCGGATTCGCTGACGACGGTGTCGAGGACTTCGGGAGCGGTGGGCTCTTGGGTTTCGGGCTGCTGGGTCATGCCCTGCGCGAACTTGTCAAATCGGGCGCGGAGTTGGGCGGGGGTTGCGGTGGCTGCGGCGGCGACGCCTTCCTCGATCGCGTCGGCGAATCCGAGGGCGACGGCTTCGACGGCGTCAAGCCAGGTTTCTTCGTCCATCATCTCGGCGATGCGGTCGGCCTCCATGCCTGTTTTCCGCACATAGGCGTTGCGGAGGGAGTCTTTGAGTTTGTCGAGGAGCGCGGCTTCGCGGCGGAGCTGGTCGCTGTCTCCCATGCTGACGGTCCACGGGTTGTGGATCATCATGAGGGCGTTGTCGGCGATGTAGACGGGAGCGCCTGCCATGGCGATGACCGAAGCCATCGAGGCGGCGAGCGCGTCGATGTGGACGGTCAGGCCTCCTTTGTGGCGGCGAAGGGCGTTGTAGATTGCCGTGCCTTCGACAACACTTCCGCCAGGGGAGTTAATCCGGAGATGGATGTGTTGGCCTTCGAGCTTGCCGAGGTCGGCGAGGAATTCTTTTGAGCCTGAGCCGAAAGCACCGACCTCATCATAGAGATGGATCGTTGCTTCGCCGTTGTCGGATTTTTCCAATGCATAGAATTTCGGGGTGGGTGTGGTCATGGTTGTGCGGGTGGTTGAGATGGTTGCTCGTCGTCATCCGGCTCGGCGGGTTGTTGGGCGGCGATGCCGTTGCGGAGGGAATTTGGAAAGACCTGCGAAACATCGAGGCCGAGGGCGTCGCACTTGGCTTTGCGGCGGAGGTAGGTGTCGATGACATCGTCCTCTTCCTCGGTGGCGCGGAGGCCGAGCATGTTGTAGTAGCGGGTCGGGCTGAGGTGGCCTTTGTCGAGTTGCTCGCTGTAGGCGCGGGCGTCGCGGCCTGAGTCCACGGTGATCTTGCGCGGGGCGAGCCATTCGTGCCGCCACCAATCATCGCCGGGGTATTCGAGGCGACCGGCCTGCATTTCATGCCAGAGCCAATACTTGTAAAACGGCCTGCAAAACTGATCGATGACCTGCTGTTGCAGGCGCTCGAGGAAGTTTTGGGTGACTTCCAAAACGGCGCGTTGCTCGGTGCCAGCGAGGCCGACATTGACCATCATGGCTTCGGGTGGCAGGCCGATGGCGAACGCGACATCCGAGCGGAGGGCGCGCATGACGGCTTCGTAGGTCTGGCCGGGAATGTCGTTTTTGAAGGCTTCGAGCTTTTCGCCTGGCTTGAGGCGCGGGAGGAGGATGCCGTTCGGGAGGTCGCTGGTCGTGAGGTCGCCGACTTCGTTGCTGGTCGTCTTCATGCCAGCGCCCAAGCCGATCTTGGCGACTTCAGTGGATGTCACCATGTAGCCGATCTGAGCGCCGGCCTTATACGCGCCCTTAACAAATCCGTTAATTTCGCTGATGTCGCGAAGGTTGGCGGCGGCGGAGTGAAACCACGAGACGCCACGGGGCTGGCCTTGGCGGCGGATATGGCGGAAGTGGAGGATGTCTTCGGCGGGAACGCGGAGGCCGTCTTCACTGTTCAGCGTGTAGGCTACGGGCGCGCCATAGCGGTCGAGAATCACGCCGTCGTGCGAATCGGTGGCGAATGATCCGGCACCGCCGATGGACTCGCCGCCGAGGAAACGGACGCGGGCCGCGCCTTCTTTGGTCTGGAGGAATTGCGCGAAGAAGTCGCCGTCGATAGCGACCTGGCGAAGGATGAGACTTTGCGCGGTATAAAAATTTACCTGTGCGCCGGCGTCGAATGCCCAGGCTTCGGCGCAGTTGCGATCCTCGAAATACTGATCGACCTTCTTGTTCCACTCGGTGTTCGAGGTTTTGGGCTGAACGACGATGCCGGTGCCGATGGCGCGCTGGGCGAGGTGTTCGACAATGTAGGTGGCTTGTGGCGCGTTGTTGTAGAGCCAGCGCGAGACTTTTAGGATTTCAAGGCGGCTGTGTGCCGTGAGTTCGCGCTTCGGGTCGGTCGTCGGAACCCAGATGAGGCCACGATTTAGAGAGGGCTGGGCGGCTTCGAAGGCGGCGGCTTTAGCGTCGAGCTTGCGGGGGCGGCCTGCTCCGGGGCGGGGTCCACCCCAACTTGATTTTTTTGATTTCGCGGACACGCCCGAGGGCGCGTGTCAAATGGCGGTGCCGTAGCGGGAGCGGTCAGCGATGTTGAAAAGTTGGCGTCCGTTCGGGCCTTCGGAGAGGATTTCTTCGATGGCTTGCAACAAAAGCCATTTTGGAAAACTGACCTGTCCGCTGGAGGCGGTGCCGTCGCCGCTGATGGATGTGATCGTGACTTCCTCGGACGCGGAGAGAAATGCGGCGTCGGCGAGTGCCTGGAGTTCGGCGGTGTTCTTGGTGCGGCGGAGGTAGGATTTTACGCCGGAGATTTTGTCGAGGTCGGTCACGCCCGAGGGGGCGTGTCAAAGACTAGGATTTAACCACAGAGAGCACAGAGGACACAGAGGGGGAGGAATGCAGGGACGGTGCGCGCTTCCTTTTCAAGCGTGGGCTTTCGGGAGTCTCGGGCCATGAATGACCGCCCATCCCACCGTTGCATGTCGCTCCGGTCGTATGTCCGCCTGCCTGCATGAAGGCGGGCATGTCAAAGATTAGAATCTGGCGAGTAGTTCAAGCATGGCTTGAGTTTGCGCCGTCTTTTCTAAACATATTTTTGACGGAAATTTTGATGTCTTTTTCTGTCAAAACATGTTGAAAATACAGACCTGTTTTTTCAACGAGACCGATGAGATATACGGCAACGAAGATATCTTTTTCTTATGCCGATTGAGGTATAAGTCATAATAATTGTCTCAGAGTTTGCTCTCGATATATTTCCCGCGTGACTGGTCGCCTCGGGCGCGGTCGAGCTTGTCCCATGATTCTTCCGACATCGCCACGGTCTTTGGAACATAGGTTCGGCCCTTTCCAGAGCCTGACTTTCGCCCGGCTCCTTTGCGCGCGCCGCCGTGGGTGGTGGGCTTTTTGCTCATTGTCCAAGGTATTCTTCAACTGTCATTCCAGCTACCTCTTCCCATTCCTTTCGGGAGCTTAGAAAGAGGCTTTCTTCGCCTTGGTATCCATTCTGACATTTTTCAATTATTTCCTCAATTTCACTGCTTTCTTGCTCAAGAGCTTTAGCCGCGCTTTCTATGGCGTCTGCTTCGATTTGGCCGGTTCCCATTAGCTCACCGTTGCAGTCAATGACTAGGTATGCGTGGAGGTCTTTTTTCATAATTTGATTTTCGGTTTTCATTTTTTTAAGCGGGTGGTGGTTTTGAGGTTGTGGGCGATGAGGAGGCTCTCGGATTTTTCGATGGCGAAGGTCAGTTCCTCGAGCGTGTTCTTCAACTGCTTCCCGAAAATGACAAGGTAAGATAGGGCGTTGTAGAGTTGTTTTTCTGAGGTTTTCATTTTTGTCGTTGGTTGGGGGTTACAAATAGGAATCTGTGAGAATCAAATCTGATCCTTGAATGACATGATTTCCTGTTGTCATTAAATTCAGAGCTAAGTGGAACGAGTTGATTTTTGTGCAGTTGTCGCCCGCTATTGAACGGCACAAACGGATTTGAGTTTTGTGATCAAGAATTTCTCCATTTGAAATCTCCATTTCGCGCAGTTCTTTTCGGATCAAGGTTTTCATGGTTTCGGTTTTCATTTGGAGGCTTCCTCGATGGCGGTGATCGTGCATGTGTAGTCGCTGGAGTTCAAAGCATCGATGAGGTCGCCGACGGTTTCTGAGAATTCTTCGGCGATGGTTCCCTGCTCGGCGTCGTATTCGACGCCTGTGCGCTCGAGGCGAATTTGATCGAGGCGATCAATCTCGCTGTCAGTCATTCCGGCGCGCATGACGCGGACTGCTTGACGGAGGTCGGTGATTTCGTTGGCGATTTCCTGCTTTCCGTAGCCCATGTTACGGACGAGCAAAAAGCCGACTTGGATTTGCTCGCTGGCTTTGGTGTCTGCGGCTGTGAGTGTGATGTTGTAGATGTCTTGGATTTTCATTTGTAATGTTGGGTTGGGTTTTTCTTGATTTATCTTGCAGACCATTCGCCTGTTGTCCGAAGAGATTTCATCATTTCAATCAATCCGGCATCAGCTGTGATTAGTTTTTCGATCGCGTCTTCTTTGTCTTTGGCTTCGGTTGCTACCCATGATTTGGGCAAACCTCCACGGCGAGCATTGCAGTATCCCCAGGAATATCGGGTTTCAAAAACGAACCCGATTTGCACTCCGTCAGCGGACACCTTAAATGTTGCGCTGTCTTTATGTTTTGTTGGTGTGGTTGTGATTTTCATTTTTTGGTTTTCGTCTCCGGCGTTGCGCCTTCGACCTGAGATGAGTTTCTCACGAACTTGATTTTTGTAAACAATTATTTTCAAGAGAAAGGAAATATTTTTTAAGCCGATTTAAAAATATTCGTTGACAGCAATTTAAAAAACAAGGCGCCCGTAGAACCGCTTAAAACCTAGCTCGGCGGGCGGTTCAGGTAAAAGGTTCGGGGAAAAGTTCGGGGAAAAGTTCGGGGATCATATCGGTGACTCCACCGAATTGGTCAGAACATCCCGAAGATTTTGCGGAGGTCGTCCACGGATCTTGAGTCGGTGACCGGCGCGGGGTCGTGATCGTCTTCGCCTTCGTGGTAGGCGAAGTCCCATGTTTGGTCGAAGAGTTTACGCAGGCCGCGTGCGCTCATCGTGATGTTCCCGTCGCCCGCGAAGCTGGGATTTTTTGCCACATAGATTTTCCAGAGTTGGGATTTTTTCACGGCGTCAGTTTTTCAAGATGTGCCAGGCGACATGGCAGAGTTTTACGGCGTCCATGTAGTGATCTTGCGCCACGGATTTCCACACGAACTCTTGGCCGGTGGCGGTCTTGCGGGGAACGAGGCGCTGGCCGCTCATGCCGCGAAGGAAGTCTTCGGTCGTGTCGCGTGGGATGGCGAGCGGGGGCTTGCCGTTGCGGATGCGGTCGATGAAGAGTTCCGTCTTTATGGCGTGGTCCACGAAGGTGTAGAGCACGACGCCGGGGAAGTCGTCGATGACGGTGCGCCCGATGCGGCTGCCGAAGGTTGCGCCGGAGCCTTTGGCGGCGTGCCAGAATCCGGCGCTGACTTGGCAGGCGGTGTAAACGCGGAAGGTGGCGAAGCCGGAATCCATGAGGCCGCACTCGGGGCGGACTTCCTGCCCGCTGGGCGTGCGATAAATGCGGCGGGGCGAGTCGGCAAGGAGGTCTTCGATGGTGAGCGTGGTTCCGTAGTCGAGGACGAAGCTCTGGCCTGTCGTATCAAATGCAACGGTGACCCAGTGCTGTTTATCTTGGCCGATGTCGGCGCAGGTGACGATGTGCGCTGGCTCGATCGGGCAGGTGCCGCGCGTGTAGTCGCCGCGCAGGCTGAGAATGTTGGCGTCGCCGATGCTGGTCTCGACCTGCTCCCACGGCATGGCCATCGTGCTGTTGGTGAAATCTTGGAGGCCGTTGAGCGTGTCTTTGTCGCGTAGGAATTTCACGGCGAGCGCGCCGAAGGTGCAGGAGCGCCACGGCGCGTAGAGGGAGTTGAGGTGGAAGCTGCGAAAGCCTCGCTGGGCGCTGTGGTTTGTGGCCTGCCACTTGCCGTCTTGCAGGGCTTCGATTTTCTGGCCGTCGTTCCACTCGCCTTGGCAGCGTTGGCAAATGTAGCGCGCGGATTCTTCGACGCGGGCCATGTTCCACTTGCCGGCCACTTTCGCGTCGGTGTCCCACTTCACCTGTTCCCACAAAAGCTCGATGCGCTCGTGGCAGTGCGGGCACTCGAGCATGAATTTTTCCTGCGTGCCTTTCTGGTATTCCTGCCATATCGCGCCGTCCGGCGTGGTGGGCGTGCTGGTCTTAACGCGAAGCGCGCCGACGAATGACTTGGTGCGGTTCTCTGCGAGGAAAAGCGCGGAGGTTTCTTGATCGGTCTCCCTGGCGAATTTGTCCACCTCGTCCATCAGCAGGAGTCCGGCGGGGCGGCTGGCGAGGTTCGCCGGGGAATTGCTGCCGACGAAAACGAGCGAGCACCGCGAAAAATGCTGCTCGAGGTTTTTGAATCGGTGCCGGTCTGCGGGTTTCTGAGCGGCGAGCGTGGCGCTGTCGTCGAAGAGCGGCAGCCAGCGCGTCTCGGAGAAGGATCGGGCGAGGCCTTCGGTGGGCATGACCCACACGACGGGCTGCGGCTTGTTCACGATACGCCAGGCCGTTCCTGCTTGCACCATCGTCGTCTTGCCGGTCTGCGTTCCAAATACCAGCACAAGGTCGGAGACATCGACATCGCCGAAACACTCAAGCGGCTCGCGGAGGTAGGGCGTGAGGCGTGTCGAAAATGCTCCGGGCATCTGCGTCTGCCGCTCGCTCAGGATCACCTCGTCAGCGCACCACTCGGTGACGGTGCGCCTGTCAATCGGTGCGTAGATCGAGCGGAGGTGTTCACGTAGGGCTTCAGCGGCGGGGGTCATTGTTTGAGCCACTGGTCAATCACAGCGCGGGCGACTTGCTCTGTCATCTTTGGCGGGACGCTCATGCCGATCATGTATTTGCCGATCTTGTCGGTCTTGGCTTCGTAATCGTCGGGGAAACTACCGAGGCGTTTCCATTCGCGGAAGGTGAGGGTTCGGCATTCATCCCAGTGAGTCATGACCCAACTTGTTGCAGACAAAGAATTGGACGGGGAATTTGAATCCAATCGGTAATTATTAAAAAATGATGCTTTCCCTCGTTGGCGCATACATTCAACTGAAAGGCTTTCACCTGGATTTGTATTAGGCCAAAAAAGTAAATCACTTTTTGTTGGCTTTGTTTGTTTTTTTTCTTCTTCTGTCAGCACCTGCAAATCGTTCGTTGCCTCGCCTGCTGAAATCCATTGATGCTTGGGCGCAAGTTTCAAAAGCGGCTTGGCAATGTCATTCCGTAGAGCGCAGAAAAAAACTCGTTCCCTGCGTTGTGGCACTCCGCAGTCGGCGGCGTTCAAAAGAAAAAGTTGCGGTCGGTATCCGATTTCGCGGAAGCGATCCATGACGAGCTTGGTGTAGCCTTTGGCATTGCCAAGGATCATGCCTTTCACATTTTCAGCGATGGCGACTTTGGGCTTTAAGCGTTCAACCAAATCGAGGTAGTCGAAGAATAAATCGGAGAGGACTTGAGAGGCTTGGCCTTCGCGGAAGTGTTTCTTTTTTCCCCATGCTTTTTCTCGGCTTCCGGCCATGCTGAATGTGGAGCAAGGCGGGGATCCGTCGAGGATGTCCAATGCGAAAAGCTCTGGCGGCAAGTCTGCCGTGAGCAAGTCGCGGATGGGGCAAAGGTAGTATTGCGGCGGGTTGAGGTTCCGCTTGTAGTGCCATGCCATTTCGGGATCGATGTCATTGGCAGCGACGATCTGGCAACCGGCGCGCTTGTAGCCCATAGAGCTTCCGCCACCGCAGGCAAAGGTGGACATGACCTTGATGCCGTTCTGCGGGACGGAGGAGAGGTCGGAGAGATGCCAAGCGTGAGGGTTCATTCTGGCTTTTTGGAATCAAATTCAAAGCCGCAGCGGGGGCAGCGGTGTTCCATGTTGAAAGAATCGACATCGATTTCTTGCGTGCTGCTTTCTGGAACGATGGATGGGACAGGCTCGGGCGGATTCAGCTTTTCCTCGATCATGTCGGCATCAAAGCCGAGGCAGTCGAAGTCAACATCAAGCTCACGAAGATCCGCCAGCTCGAGCTTGAGCATTTCCTCATCCCACCCACCGCCGATTTCGGCGAGGCGGTTGTCGGCGAGGATGTAGGCTCGGCGCTGCGTGTCGGTGAGGTGGCCGAGGCGGATGCAGGGGACAGACTCGAGGGCGAGGGATTGAGCGGCGAGCACGCGACCGTGACCGGCGATGATGCCGTTGTCCTTGTCGATGAGGACGGGGTTGGTGAAGCCGAACTCGCGGATGCTCCCGGCGAGCTTGGCGACTTGGCTGGCGTCGTGCTTTTTCGCGTTGCGCGCGTAGGGGATGAGGTCGGAGGTTTTGAGGTGTTCGATGGTCATATGGCTTTTCGTATGATGGTCGTGAGGTTGTCGGCCCACTCGGCGAGGGTGGCTTCGATGGTTTTCTGCGGTTGGCCGTGCAGCCGGGTGGCGAGGGTCTTGGGCATGACTTCGAGGAGCTGCTTGGCGGTGATGTGCGGGCGGCTCGTGATGTCGCGCGCTTCGTCGTAGAAGAGGGTGATGGCTTCCTGGCGTTGCCAGTCTTTGAAATCCTTTTCGGCCTTGATGCGGTTGTTCCGGCTGGCGATGTAGATTTGGTTTGCCTTGCGGATGTCTTCGACCGATCCGCCGTTGCGCTTGCAGATGACGAGTTCGTTGTAGCCGACCTTCTCAGCAAGGCGGGCGCGGCGGAGGGATTGGCGCGGCGTGTTGTCTTCGTCGTCCGGCTCGGGTGCGCTGTCGTGGACCGGCGGCGGTGGAGGAACTGGCAGAGGTGCGGCAGGCTCTGACACTCTCGGAGGTTCGGCGACCTTTGAGAGTTTCGGCGCGGGTGGGGGTGTGCCGCGTTGCCCACGCTTCGCGCGCGGCGGGGCGTTCGATTCGCGCCACGCCTGGGCGGCGTCCACGCTGGTCGTGGGCATGCCTTTCTTGACGAGGCGGGAGACGACCGACTTGTCGATGCGTAAGGCGTTGCTTAATTCCGTGATTCCCACGGCTTGTGCAACGATGTCAAACTATGCAACGCTCAAAAGATAAAGACAGCGCAACATTTAAGGTGTCCGCTGACGGAGTGCAAATCGGGTTCGTTTTTGAAACCCGATATTCCTGGGGATACTGCAATGCTCGCCGTGGAGGTTTGCCCAAATCATGGGTAGC
>Ga0247723_1000570_pt1 | contig 24817 bp, 64 predicted proteins | sample MSEWelMarce5H_FC_FD_189079 | JGI IMG/M metagenome (GOLD analysis project Ga0247723, IMG submission 189079) | Subsurface sediment microbial communities from gas well in West Virginia, United States - MSEEL Well Study Marcellus 5H_FC | ecosystem: Environmental > Terrestrial > Deep subsurface >... | reverse complement strand
ATATAAGCCAACATCTGGTATGCAGTCTGCGGCTCGTCGTGCAATTAAATTAAAAGAGCAGGGCAAGGCTAAGGGCGCTGGAACAGCAGTAGGTTGGACTCGTGCAGGGCAACTTTCTAGAGGAGAGACACTTAGTCTTTCAACAGTTAAGCGCATGTATTCATATTTTTCTCGCCATGAAGTAGATAAAAAGGGTAAGGATTGGGATAATGCTGAGAACCCTTCAAATGGAAAAATTATGTGGTTAGCCTGGGGCGGAGACGCAGGGTTTTCTTGGTCACGTAAGATAGTTGAAAGGGAAAAGAAAATGAAGAAGTCTCTAGAGGTACAGGAAGTAATTGAAGAAATTAAAGACATGCTAGAGGATGCTGTTAATCCAATAGATACTGTAGTAGAAATAAATGATGATGAAAATATTGAAAAAGCATTGAGACCAGAAGTAACAAGAGAGCAGATGGCTTCCGTTATTGAGCACCTTACTGAAGCAATTGAGTCAATGATCGAAGCTCCAGAATCAGAAGATGAAGAGTCAGAGTCAGAGGATTCTGCTGAAATGGAAGATATGTCTGTTGCAAAGGCCTACGAAGATTGTGGTTGTGAGACCTGTAAGGCCGAAAATATATCATGTGATAAGTGTGAAGAATGTATGAGCAAGTCCTATGAGTCAGATAATGAAGACGAAGATAAATGGGATAATATGGAAAAAGCCTGCTGGTCAGGATATACCCAAAGAGGTATGAAAGAAAAGAATGGCAGAATGGTGCCTAATTGCGTACCAGTTGATAAAGTACAAAAGTCCGTATGGAACGGAACTTTTCTTAAATAACTATTGACATAGCCTCAGTAATTACTGTATAATATATATTAGTGGGATGCTGTGGTTTATGTTAGAGGATAAATGTTAAATTTAACAGAACTAGGTGTCGAAGTCTTTATAAAAAAGGCTAAGAATGTTAATTCGTTTTGGGAAAATTACGATTTAGTAATTTGGAAAAAAGACCCTAATGGATTTACTAATAAAAATGGCATGTTTGTGGCGGAAGCTTGGGGAACGGCTGAGAGAATAGTCGTTAACAATAAAGGGATATGGAAGTTGCCAAAAAAATATGTCAGATATTTTAAATAATCTGGGTATTGATCTAGAAGATCTAGACTGGTATCATTTAGGATTATGTAGAGGAATGGATACAAATCTATTCTACGATAAATATGAAGCAGATTCAAATATAGCAAAAAATATAGACGAGGCTTGTCTCTCTTGCCCAGTTATAAGTATGTGTTTTCAAGCAGGCGTTAATCAAAATGAATACGGAGTTTGGGGCGGAGTTTATTTAAGCTCTGGATCTATAGATAAGTCAAAAAATATACACAAGACCCCAGAAATATGGAAGAAATTAAAGGCAAAGAATGTATATTGATAAAGGCCAAGATAAATTAAAGGAACACTTTAAGTACGGAATAAACCAATGGACTGGAGAGCCAAATAAACCAGTTTTTTATACAGAAGAGATGAAGAAAAAAGTTCATCAGATTAAGAAGCCATCACTGCTTCTTATGGATGTGGTAATGTACCCAGACTTCTTAGCATTAAGATTATATGAAGACAATTTTTTACAATTTGAAGGAACTAAAAAAGAAATGGTAATAGATTATGTTGGAAAGGTCAAGAAATTGATTGAATCATATGGAGTCAGATGCGAGTTGGAGGGCAGACCAAGTGAAAGAGTACTATGATACTACACACGTTGTCTTTATACATGCAGAACAAACACACGGTATTGTTGAAAAACTTGGAGCTTGGGCATCAATGGTAAAATATAATAAAGACGGAATAGAGCATAATGAATTATTAGAGAATGAAGAGTTCACCATAATGGATGAAATAGTATTTACGCATATAGAGGAATCAAATTAATGGAAAAGATTTTGTGTTACAGCTGTAACAAACCTAAAAATAAACTTGAAGTAAGAAAGTCTGGATTGCTTCCAGTAAACCTATTAATCTGTGAAACTTGTCACACTTCTAAATTAGAGCCAAGATGGGTAGTTATTTTGGCAGGAAGATCACACGGACCAGAACATGTAAAGGAAGTAGTTCTAAAAAGAAGATATTTAGGCAACGAAATATCAGCTTCTGAACTTCTTATTTAGGTACCGTTTCACGGTATAATTAGTTTATTATGTCTATGGATTATACCGCTATTATTATTGCTATTTCCGCCGCTATATTGTCTGGTATGGGAACGGCAATAATTGCTGGATTAAAAGAAAGCAAGAGAGAAAAAGTACGCCAGCAAGAGCGTGAGCAGGATCATTTAAAATTAGAAGTAAAAGATTTAAAAATTGCTTTATATAAAGTTGAGCGTGATTTAACGGAGTGGAAGGATCGATACTATAACGCTATCCAGGAGCTTATTTCAGTTAAGGCTGAGCTTGAAGAAACTCTCATAAAACTCTCATTTATAGACCACAGCATAGAGGACCTGAGCCCACTGGACAGAGAATTTTAAAAATAGTATACTAGGGGCATGACCTGTATTGTAGCCCTAATCCATGAAAACAAGGTGTACCTTGGTGGGGATGCTGCTGCGTCTGATGATAAAACTGGTTTAATTATTCAAAGAACAGATCCAAAGGTTTTTAAAGTTGGTCAATTTGGAATTGGATTTACAGATAGCTTTAGAATGGGCCAAATACTTCAATACAATTGGAAGCCACCAGTATATAAACCAACGGCTGGAAACAAAAATTTAGATAAGTTTATGAGAACCGTTTTTGTCGATTCCGTAAAGGAGTTATTCAAGGACCACGGATACGGAAATTTTGGAGCTTCAACAGAAGATGGCGATGAAGGCGGAATATTTTTAGTAGCAGTAGCTGGCACTGGAAGACTGTTTACTGTAGATATGGACTTTCACATAGGAGAAGCAGACGTAATGTACATGGCAGAGGGAAGCGGACAGCAGGTAGCCCTTGGATCATTACACTCTAGTGCACAAGTTAAAACACCACGCAAGCGTGTTAGAATGGCTTTAGATGCCTCAGCTAAGTTTATTATGAGCGTAAGGCCACCCTTTACAATTATTGAAGTCTAGAGTATAATAGATTTATGAAATGGGTTAATCGTTTAGCAGCAACCCTACTGGGTCTCATAAGTATTGGGATTGTCAGGGAGTTTTTTAGTAGGTATGATCTTTTAATATTTAATAAAAAAGATATCGAAGAAGCCCGTCAGGAAGAAGCACATCAGTTAAATGCAATGGATCTTCGTGGCACACCAACACATGAGTGTGTATGCGGATCACGCATATTCTTTATTAGAGCAGTTTTTGATGATTATGAAATTGCTACATATTTTTTAGAAATGCAATGCGCTGAATGCGGTAGTTTGGCAACGGCCCCAACACCATTAGACAGAGAGAGTCAGGAATGAGAAAGTCAGAAAGAATCAGGTTGCTTGAAATGGAAATGCTAAGAATGCAATTTCAAATAGAGTATCTAAACAAGGCTGTTAGCCTATTGCTTGAGGAAAATAAGGTATCAGGACCAGATATGGACGCTGGAAAATGGTACTCTGCTAAACTAAATAAAGATAAGTAATCTATTGACAACCAGTAATACATTTAGTATTATTAGCATATGAACAAAAAAATAACAGCGGCTCTAATTGCCGCAATACTAGCAGTTCCTGTAACTGCACAAGCAAATATCAAGAATCGTACTATTGATTCAGCGCCTACTCTAGCAGTTATTGACACTGCTATCAATTCTAAAGATCCGTCTTTTAGCGGAAAAGTAATTTATGAAGTTTGTCTTCTTGTTACAAAGAATTGTGCAAATGGTCAGGAGTCTATGGAAGGTCCTGGCGCAGCAAATATTCCAGCAGAATTTATTTCAAAGAACGGCTTCGATCATGGATCTATCATGGTAGCCTCAGCTTTAGCAGAAAATCCTGGTATGAATATTGTTTTTATTAGAATTGTTGGATATAGAGCCAATGGCACTAGAGATACCACTCCAACTAATTCCGTGGCTAATGCTATTAATTGGGTAATTGCAAACAAGGATAAGTTCAACATCAAGGCTATTAATATGTCTCAAGGTCATCATAATTTAAGACCAGGCACAGACTATTGCCCTAAGATTCCAGCAGTAGATGCAGCAATTCAATCTGCAGTATCTTCTAGCATTCCAGTATTTTTTCCAACAGGCAACAACTGGGATTCTGTAAGAATTGACTGGCCTTCATGTATCCCATCCTCTATTGCAGTGGGTGGAATTGATGACAACGGCTTTGTTGGTGGGTATTCAAATCACGATAACGCTCTGGTAGACTTCCTTGCAAAAGGTACCTTTACTGGAACAGTATCTGGAAAACCAGTTAGAATGGTTGGTACGTCAGTATCTTCAACTGTTGCAGCCTCTAATTGGATTAAGTTGGCTACATTAAAGCCAGGACTAACATATACACAAGTTTACGACTTGTTTGTTAAAACATCTACTTCTGCATACAGCGCAAAGGTTAAGACTGATCGTGTAATGAATTTTGGAGCAGCATCAAATGGATAATATCGGAAAGAAAATGACGGTCCTAGAAGGAATCATGGCAGATGTTGGAGTAGCTTTATTTCAACGCTGGGCTAACAATTTGCCAGAAGATCAAAGAACTGAGGAGGCGTTAGCTAGTTTAAATAAGAACGCCCTAGAAACTTCTTACTTTACTATTCAGATGTTTATGAATAAATTTAACGAAGCAGCAGAAGATCTTCAAAGCAAGCCAGAATAATTATAGTGGGGTAGGGGTTGACCTACCCCACATTATTTAGTAGAATAGATACCATGCAAACATTTTTACCAGAGGCGGACTTTGCAGAAACAGCAAAGCACTTAGACCGTAAGCGTTTAATTAAACAAAGCGTAGAAAATCTACAAGTTCTTAAGTCATTAGCTGGTTTATACAGTTCAGGTGCTTGGAAAAATCATCCAGCAGTTAAAATGTGGGATGGGCATGAAGACTGGCTATTTATGTATAATGAAGCAATCATTAAAGAAATTATCATGAGAGGCTACAAGAACAGCACTAAGGATACGTTCGATAAAGTTTATCAAGATAACTTTTTAATGTTAGAGTCAGACAAGCCTTGGTGGTTAGGGGATGACAACCTACACTACACACACAAGGGTCGACTATTTGAAAAAGATCCAGAGCAATATTATTTTTATAGCGAGTTCTCAGATTATCGAGAGCTTGGATACACATGTTGTGATTCATGTAGTTACTATTGGCCAACCCATGTGGAGTCAAAGTGATAGTAACAGATAACACATTTGATGAACAAATAAAGAACAACGAGTTAATACTGATAGATTTTTGGGCAGAGTGGTGTGGTCCCTGTAAAAAGGTATCTCCAATCTTAGACGAGATCTCTGAATCCACTGGCCTACTAGTTGGTAAGTTAAATATTGATGAGAATCCCATAAAAACAGTGGAATATTCTGTACATTCAATACCAACTATGGTATTATTTAAGGATGGAAGCCCAGTCCATACGGTGCTTGGCGCAAAGCCCAAGCATCTTCTTTTAAAAGAATTGGCGGAATGGGTATGACATTTGATGAATGGATTGCATACGGAATAAAAAAAGGTTGGTGCGGACCTCCAGTATGTTATACACACGACGGACTACCAATGTCTGAACAAGAAGGTACAGAGTTTGATGAAGGTCAAGATCCTTGTATGCATGTTGTTCGAATGTACGAAGACATTGAAATGAAAAAAGAAATAGAAGATAACCACTCTCCGTCACAATGGCGGAACTCGTACACAATATAGGTTTCCACGCTCAGCAAGAGGTGGGAAGAAAAAGGAGAATAAATTAAATGAAGTCATTTAAGAAAGTATCGCTAATCATCGCTGCAGCCCTGACTAGCACAATGCTTGTATCGCCAGCGGCTAATGCCAATGCTGGAACTGTCACACTAACAGTGGCGGGATCTGCAGCAACGGGTGGAACAGTAGTAACAACTCCTGTATCACTACCAGTGCCAGCAGATAACAGTGTAGATGCAGCAGATGCATTGAAGATCGCTGTAACAGGTGTAGACACTGGAACTGTAGTAACAGCAGTTGCAGTAAATGCAACAATTGTTCCTGCACTTGCAACATCAGCAGCTCCAGTAACAGCATCAAATGGAAGCTCAACACTTTCAATTGCAACAGGAACTGGAACAGCAGCAGACTTTTATGTATATACTAAAAGTACAGCAGTAGGATCAGTATCGATTACTCGTGCTGGAACTACAACAGTTTATTATGTTCAAGGTACCGCAGGTGCCCTAAACTCAATTACATTGACTGCTCCTGCATCAGCAGCAGCAGGAACATCACAGGTAATTAAAGTATCTGGATACGATGTATTTGGTAATCTAAAGGGTGGGGCCACAGTAAATACTTTGGTTTCAAATTCTGGAGCAGCAACTGCAACAGCATTAACAACTGACACAGCAACAGCAACACTTGGTACAAAGGAGCAGACAATCGCAATGCCTGCATCTGGAGTAGTTACAGTTGTTGCATACGCAACAGTAGCATCAGCAGTAACAGGTCTTTCAGCGCCAGTAGGCTCTGTAAGTGCATCTATTGCAGTGCGTGATCTAGCAGGAGAACTTGCTGCAAAGGACACAACTATTGCAGGTCTTCAAGCACAACTTAAGGCAGCACAAGATGCTCTAGCAGTAGAAAAGGCTGGTCGTGCAACTGATTCTGCAACAGCAACCGTAGCAGCAGCAACGGCTAAGGCAGCAGCAGATCTTGCTAAGGCTACTTATATCAAGGAGTACAACGCCCTTGCTACAAAGTGGAACGCAAAGAATCCAAAGGCTAAGGTCAAGCTAAAGAAGTAAATATTTATATTAAAGGGGCGGGGCCTAGGTCTTGCCCCTTTAGTATATAAATGATAGAATATGTTTATGAAGGACGCAGAAGAATATGAGATGTATGCCTATTTTGAAGATAAGGTAAAAAGCTCTATTGTAAAGTCAATAAAAAACTTTGAGTTTCCAGAAGACTGGACACCAAAACAAGTAGTAGATTATATTACTTATAAAATAGATGGGAAATAAATGTTTAATAAATTAAGATTGTGGTTGCTAGAGCAACAGGTCAAAACAATGATCGAGCAAGGCGAAGGTACCAGAAAGGTGAATAAAGTGAGCACAGCAAAGAAAACAGTAGCAAAGAAGAAGGCTCCAGTCAAGAAGACTGCCCCAGTTAAGAAGACTGCACCTAAGAAGACTACTAAAAAGAAGTAATGACCCTAGAGGACACATGCGAAATGGCGGGTTGCAGTAGCCCTGCGACCCGCCTCACCTCAACAGAAAGTAAATATATTACTATTTGTGAGGATTGTTGGCATAAAAGATACAGAAACTGATAAATGCTATAATAGGTCTATGGATGGATTTCTAGGCCCATCCAAATACAACCTATAGGAGAACAAAATGGCAGAAGGAATTAACTTAGACGGATTTACAGCAAATCGTCAAGCAGGAGCATCCAACAACTTGGATCTAAATCCAACAGGACAGGCACCAGCTGCAGCTTTCCCAGCAGCAGACAAGTCATCACAAGACAATGCAGGTCTTGGTAACGGCGGAAAGTAATAATGTGTTACGAATGTGGGTGTGAAGCAGTAGGAAGTTCAACTGGACTTACAGCAATTCCAGGTGGAATTCTAAATGTTTCTACAGATGGAGAAGCAGGTCTTACTCTTAGTATGACAGCAACTCCAGAACAAAGAGAAAGATTTATTAATGAGTAATAATGGAACTGGAATGGATACTCCTCCAAACAATACACCATCAGGTGCAGTAACTTCGCAAGAAGCAGCGAGAAAGAATCCATCGCAGGGAAGATTTAAATCGGGAATTGGAGCCAAACGGCCCCCAACTATAGTTGATAAAAATAAACACGGTATCCGTAGAGAAACAATTATAACTCCAAAGAAAACAAAACCTAAAAAGGTTTAAAGAATTCCCCACTGCCCCTAACAAGGGGCTGGTGGGGATCCTTATTTAATTATGTGCAAAGAATGTGGATCTTGTTCAAAAGAACACGATAAAACAATAGACGACGCTATTGACAAAACCCTTGACTCTCCTATATAATTAGAGTAATAGAAAGAGGCGGAAATGAAAGAACTACTAATCGCATTTGGATCCATCATGGCAGGCGTGTCTATAAGTTTTACCTTGCTTAAAATTAGGGAAGAAAACCTTAGAAAAACAATTAAAGATTTAGTCGATCAGAAGAAAGAAATATCTGATAGATGGCTTGTTGCCGAAAATAAAGCTGAAAGCTGGAAGCGTAGATACGACAATCTCCTTCATTCAACTCAAGTTTCTTTTGAGGAATAATATGTTTAATAATTATAAACTGAAGGCATTAGGCCTAGCTTTTGTAATACTGTTTTCATACCCATCAGCATCTAATGCAGACGATAACTCAAACTATCAATTGGCATCAGATGCTTTTACTAATGTTTTAAATGAAGCTCAACAACTAAAGTCTTCTTCCAGTTGTGACCTGCCAGGATTAGGAAATGTTGCTGCAGGATTAAACTTTAACCATAGTTCTCCATCTGGACCAACAATGAGTTCAGAATCATTACAAAACTTTATGTCATCTCTATCTTCGGCAAAATCTTCATTTTTAAATCAGATTAAAAGCGTTTGCACTGCTGGAATAAAAATAGTAGTTGAAGCCCCTCAAAATAACACGCCCATGATCCCTGTGGGGTCTTCTATTCAGTCTGAGGCGGTTAAGGTAGTGGATGCACCAATTCCAGTAGAAACTACAACTGTCATACTAGATACCACAACTTCGATATCTGAAATAGATTTAGCAAGCGTTGAGGTTTCTTTAACTATTACCGAACAAGCAGATGCCTATGTTCTTGCAAAGCTGGCTTACTGGGAGCGTAGACTCCATAAGCTAAAGTATTTAGTAGAGTAGGAAAACCCATGTTTTGGTCTTGGATATTAGCAGTAATAGGCGTAGCAGGCATCTACTTTGTTGGGCGGAAGACAATATGGGGGTGGCTTGTATTACTATTTAATGAATGCCTATGGATAGCATACGCTTTAATAACAAATCAATACGGATTTATATTTAGTGCATTGGCATATGCCATTGTATATATTAGATCATACATACACTGGTCTAAAGAGAAGGTAAATGATATACCACTATGAAAAAAAATAACAGAAAAGTATCTCAGAAAAAGGCTAAACGCCATTCAAAGAATCTAAAGAGGCTGTCTAAGAAAGAGTCCAATGGGCACTATCTAGATAAATACAGACCAGTTATGGACCTAACGTCTGAGGGAACTCTGACTCCTGAGCAAAGGGCTAATGCAGAAAAAGCTTTACTAGAGTCTTTGGGCATAAATGATCAAGTGACCCTTGCTGGGGTGGCAAATGAAAAGGAGTAAAATGATACCTTTAATTACACTACTGGTTGCTCTAGGGGCAATATGCTATGCGGTGTATAATAGTCTAAGTCAACTAAAAGATATAGAGTATGATCTATTTGAAGAAGATATAGACGAATATGATGAATAGTGAAGCGAAAAGTGCGGCGGAAAGAGAAGACCCCCAGACGAATCCAGACCTTGACAGGTCAATGCGTCTTAAATTAGTAATAGAAGAGATGCTTAAAGATATAGATATGAGCGGGGAAGAGTGGAATGACCATGATAAAGATGGAGTTCCATATTGGGAGAAGTACGAAGAACGTCTGAGATATATGGAGGAGAATGGCATATGATCAACTGGCTAGTAAATAGAATATTTAAGTGGGATCCATTGAGAGAAGCAGTCTTTGATGAGGTAGGACTATATCAATCTGTAACCAGATCAATGTGGGAACATGAAAAAGAAGGTCCAACTAATCTAACTTGGTCGGAAGGCGACAGATGGTATGGATGGACCTATAATAAGGATAAGAAGCGGTATTACTTTGATGACATTGGGAATGAGTCTTTAATGGGCTTATGGGAAGATCAATGGCTCAGAGAGGCTGATGAACAACCTGCCTAATGGATTACACATATAGCTTCATATGCAAGTGTAAATCTGAACTCAACATAGAGATATCCAGAGAGATAGACTTTATACCTAAATGTCTTAAATGTAATTCTAGTCAACTACAATTAAGATACAGTATTATACATGGGGAGATCTGGATGAACGAGGCTATATTCCATGAGTAGCGTATGCACCTGCGACAACTCTCCATTATTTCCAAGGTGTCATAGATATGCAGATTTTTGCGATAAACAAGATGGACAAGAGGCGGGATACTCAACTGGCAAATGGTCAGATGATGATGATTGGAATCCAATTACTCCATTTATGGGTCCAAATAGATAAAGGCGGGGGAGCAAGAAGAATGACCAATTTAACCAATAGACTTATATGTAGAATCAAAGGACATAAGCTATTCATGCTCAATATAGAATCCATAGATATCCAATACGATCAGTATACAGGACTAGGTTACGTCTATTGTGTCAGATGCAAGGCATACTTGCCTACAGACAATTTAGACTAGAAAGTCCTCTACCCCCAATATCCCCCCGTCCATAAAGATGTCTCTAATAGCCTCCTATGGCCTTTTAAAGCCATATCTAGAGATGATCCACAGATATATAGACTACTAATTTGATAGCTAATACTACTAATATATATCTAATCTATTATATGAGTAATTGGACAGCCCTCCATTTTACTCCATCGTAATCCATTTTGCTCCACATAGACCCATATGCATACCATATTTGAGGGATTTTGTCTATAGCCTCGTAAATAGCATATTCGGCCCATATTGTCAAGGCTTCAGGGGCATTTTATATGTCGTCGTAAACGACAAATTTTGCCCCCAATTTTGACAGATTCTGATCCATATGTATCTCATTATCTGAGATTATATATACGTTTGATAAGATTGACATACGTTTATTAAATATTTTCAGGGATTTTTTATAGCTCGTCGTAAATGCGAAATATGGCCCATATGTTTATACACAAAAAATCCACAGGCTGTGGATAAACCTGTGGATATCTTGGGCTATGGATCTATTAGATTAGTTATACGTTACTATGTTTCCTATTGGTTACAAGGGATCTCTTCTTCTGCCGCTCCAGCCTAGCTTCTAGTAGATGGGACATAGTAGGTTCGATCTTTGTTACTACCACCTCCGAACATAGGGAGTTGAATCGCTCCTGTTCGGCTAGCTTCTGAGCTCTCTGAGCTTTCTTAGCCTTTCTAAAGGTCTGTAGGGCATAGTTCATGGTAGTTTGATATTGTCGAAGTTGTTCTTTAGTTTAATCTTATCTATTACTTGGTCTAACTTATATGCTAGAGCAAGACCTTCTGATACAGTTCCGCCATTGTGGTATTCCCGCTCATATCGTCTTGCTTGCTTCTCTACAACCCATGCCACAATTTCCATAATGCGGTCTAAGGTGTAGGTTGGCTGTTCTGCTAGGTATCTGCCTAAAGCGGCAGGATTGAAGAAATGGTCTTCTACTGAATTTGCTAGTAGTTCTCCTACTTTATGTTCTTTGCTTTGCATATCTCCGCCTTTGTTAGTAACCTTGAATTATATCAAAAAATGTGGGGAAGGTCAACACCCCTGGCACTGACCCTCCCCAACTCTATTACTTCTTCGCCTGCTTCTTCTCAGCTTCAAACTTGATCCCCTGAGCTTCCGCCTCAGAGATAGCCTTAACTGCAGCTGATGAAAAACGGCCACGGAGGCCGACGGTGATTCCTTGGGTCTTTAGATATTCTCTCTTTGTTGCCATATTAGTAGATCCTTTCGTGATCATATGTATTCTATCAGAAACCAGGGGTTTTGTAAATACCCCCGTAAGACCAGCTTTTGGCCCTTATATATTTAGTTGTAATTTAGGCTATAACTATTTTGTCAAACCCTGGGTGATATTCCGTATCTTCAATTAAAGATTCGTCATCATATGTTATCGTTTGTTCATCTAAGAATACGTCAGTTGCTTCAATGACATCATCTGTTGTAACTTCAAACCACTCTGTACTCGGAGAGGCATTTGCAGCCTCCGCTGCAGCATATTCATCCGCAGCAGAGACATGTGTATAATAGTTTTGATATTTGGTTCCGAATACTCTATATCTAGGCATTCATTAACTCCCGTTCCTCCCACTCAGCAAACGTTCGGACAATGAAATCCTTACCTAGATTATAACAAAATTGTACTGCTTCTGTCAATGACTCTGTTTCAAATATTGGGATCTGAACAGGCTCTATCTCAGATTTATCATACACCTCAAATGTATCCACACCTCCAGGGGAACAGGAGTAATTAACTTCCAGGATTTCTAAGCTTGGCTCGTATGACATGATTATTGCCCTTCTGTTTGTTCTACCCTATCTCTAATTAGTTTAGAGATGATGTTATGTGCTTCTATATTTTCAGTTTCGCTGCCACCCCACAATAGTTGTTGGGCTTTGTTTAATTGATCATTAATGTATGCATCACTCATCTTCATCTTCGTCCTCCTCCTCAGACAGTTCTTCAACAATGCCTGAATCTATTAACCAATCACGGACTGCGTCCGATAGGTCCTCTACCCCGTATTCAAGGCTGAACCCGTTCTTGTCTGCGTCTATCCAGAATTGCTCCCAGACTTGGTCTAACTCTACGGTAACCCTGTACTCAGGGTCTTCTTTAAAGTCTTCGTAGGTACTTTTGGTAACATCCCAAGACCATACCCAAACTAAGGGAGGGAAGGCCCCTAGTTTCCCAATGCTGTCAATAATGTTTTCCATTCTGACATATGTGTCCTGCATGCGTGTGCGTTCTTGTAGGTCCATTTCAGTTGTCATTACGTGCTCCAATCGCAAATGATAGGTCATATGTCATCTTGTACAGTTCTGTGTATGCGTCTAGCATACCTTCCCAGTACTTACGTTCCATGGAATCCATTGCCTCTTCGGTTTCGTCTTCTATGGCCTGTGCGTTAGCAAGTTCCTGCTCTGCTACTAGCATGAGAATTTTTAATTCACCATGCATTATGTCGATACCTGATATCCCTAGGTCCACTGCATTCTGCAGGCGGGTATCAATAGCCTCTGCTTTTTCAATCATGAATATATCCTTTCGCTTTCGTTCATTATATCAGTAGCCACTGACAACAAATGACGGGTGGCAGTAATCTCTCCTGATTTGATGTTATATTCAAAGTCTAATTCAGTATAAGCCTTGGAGTTCATATCAAGTTTCTCCATTCTATCCTCTAACGACTCTAGGTCCTGCATTAAACTAATTAGATGTATCTTCATATATTCCAAAAATCTAGATGACTTAGTCAAAGTAGCCCTCCGCCCATAGGCCCTGCATAAAACTAATTGACTCGTGCAATTTCTCGCCCATATCTTTATCAGGACCACCACTCTTTAAATAGAAAAGCTTGGCGTCATGCACAGCATTAATCATTCGATCTAAATCATCCATATCATAACCTAGCATTATTTCTCCTCATCCCATTCTATGTAGTATTGGTCCCCTGGTTTCAAATCATAAAACTGATTGAACCTACCTTTAAGATAATTGCTTTCTGCCATATCGGCAAAACAATAGTCTGCATATAGTTGGCCTTCATCTAAATTAGAATTAACCCAATCTTCTACCAGTTGTTCACCAATATAAGAATACTCTGCGTCAATCACCATTTGGTTTTCGTTCTCTAAGAAACTCATACTTCCACCTTTTCTGTAGTGTCCAATAGTACCATGTGGGTCTGACATTCCTTCATCGCTTCTTCATCTTGCCAAGAGCCTTGGTTGCATTCTGCACAGAATTCACCGCAATCATTTTCACAATAACTTAGCGTATCAAAAGATTGACAAGCGTAGCAACGGTTCTCCCATTCTGCCAATTCCTTTACCTCACCACGGACAATCTCATATTCTCCACCCCAACCTGTTTCTTCCTCATACTCTAAAGTAAGCAGGGAGTTGGGAACAAGATTAGATAGTTTAGTTAAGATAGTTACAGCAGGTGACCAAGCAGTCTCATATTTGTAGATAACCCAGTTGTCATCACCTTCTGACTTATATTCAATTAGTTCTGTGTTTGGATACTTGTCATCATCTGATACAGCAACATCCCATTTGGTTCCCCAGTTGGAGTTATTCCATGAATACCAATCTTTTTGGGTCTTAGCAAATTCAACGGACTTGCGGAACCAATCAGGGTCTTTCATATCTATACCGTCACGATTAGGCTGGCAGGCATACTCTTCATCAGTAATTCCGTCATCCTTATATGAATGTATATTGTGGAAGGCAAATACAGGATTAGAATAAGTTACCTGTTTAATTTTGGTGGGGAACCCATGGGCATTAATATCACCCATACCATAAGTCTCTTGTGCTAATGTAAATGGCTTATTAAGTCTATCCTTAATCATATCAACTTCATCCTTTGGACCTTGTATGGTCAAAGTGTTATATACCCAATTTGGCATTATATTCCTTTCGATAGGTCCTAATTATATAACACGCCACTGACATATGTCCATCATATTTGGTGTGTTTTACACCACATTTGATCGTTTGATAAGATAAAGATATGCTAAAATATCCAGGAATTTATTGATCTCTCCGTAAGAGAGAATTTATACCCTCAGCTGTTGCGGGCAAAGAAAAATCCCCCAAGACCCGAAACCTGGGGGATTTAAGAATAAAGGCTGCTAGCAGAAACGAAAGGAATTTAGTAAACGCTGCTTTACTTAGCGACTAGGGGAGTCCCTGGTAGCCGCACCTTTATTATATAAAGAGGCCCACTAGGACCTATTCATATTATATCATAAACTAGTTAACTAAACTGAGATGACAACATCTGCATACTTCTCAACAAAGTTGCTCAGGTCCATGGTAAAGATGGCGTCATTGCTCATCCCATTTACCTTGTTATCCAAGTCGTTGCGTGGAGCCTCTTCATGAAGACTAAATGTCTGTTGCTCAAAGTCGATAATGGCAACCTTGTGCTCATTGTCGCCAATCTCATTAACGTATAGACCCCAGCCTGTTTCCATATTCCACTGGTCCGCAACCATTTGACTGATTGTGATACGTGTAGCATATGAAGGGTCATTCCAACGTGGACGTGCTTTAAACACTGCCTCTGCTAGGTTTGCTAGCATGTTATGTCCAGCCCAGTGACCGTATAGCACAATTGTGTTACCGTTAGGTTGGACGAATCCAAAGTTTGCTCTATCTCCCATTACATTTCCGCCTTTTCTAGTTGAGGTACTTCTTCGGTTTTATTCAATTCTATCATTTCAAATGAGACCTTGTCAAGGGCCTCTTTGTTTTTCTTGTAGTGGTGGCCACAGAAATATAGCTCACCGTCTACTAGTTTAATTAGATACATAGCTTGAGCTGTGCCACATTGATCACAGCCGATCCATCTAGTTAGATCCTCAGATGTCATAGTCAACGGTTCCAAATTCAATGCGGTCAGCAATCTCATCATAGATTGAACCATCATCTGAAGTCTCAGCCCAAACACGAATGTTTGCAACAATTACTTCACGAGTAAATTTTACTCCGTCCTCAAAACCATCTTGGTAATCCATTTTATCTCCCTGTGTATCCTGTTGGCTCGTATTCCGAAACATAAGATTCGATAAGATTGTGCTTGTCACGAATCTTACTTACTTTCTCAATACTACCAGTTCCAATGTTGAATGTCAATGCTGAAATTGCCTGCGGGTCAAGACCCATTACTTGAGCATCCCAATAGGCCCTCTCCATAGAGAGCCTATCAGGAGCAGTCAACTCAAAATACATTAGGCTTCCCTAACGTTGCATACTTCTTGGTCGACAACTTCGATGTTGCCGTTGTTTGAATCAGCAAAGAGCGCATCTGTAACTTCATCCTCGATATCATAATCATATGGGTCGAGTAAGTTAACTTCAATAGTTCCAGTTACTTCAACAGATGCAGTAAACTGAACAGTCTTAGTCAACTCAATATCAAGAGCCTCGGCGATTGCACGTAGAGTATCTTGGTCTTGTGAGTCAGCATATGCCTCAAGAATGATATCTTTAACTGAATCAATCTTAGAGTTAAGTAAACCGTTTTGCTTTTGACGTTCACGTCCATTGTGTAGTTCCCATTCAAGGTTAACTACTTTATCTGTTGCATATTCTGCATCAGAGTATCCACGGATAACTTTATAGGTTACCAATAGATTTGGGTTATATGTATCGGGCACCGTTACTGTGCTTGTCTCTTCCATTTTATTTCCTTCCGTTTCTGTAGGGTCTGATTCTACCACATTGGTCTGACACCACACAACACTTGGGTCACTACAATTACAGGACGGGTCCCGAAAATGTATTCCCTTAGATACAATCTCAATAGATGCATCGCATGAGTGACATACATACCAATATGATTTGAACATGACGCTATTGTACAGGACCCCACTGACATTTACAAGGATTTCCAGGGATTTTTTTTACGTGTCGTAACACAAAAAATCCCCCCTTAGCTCTGCGGGCCCTTTGCGATCCATAACGGACTTGAACCGTCGACCTCTACCGTGACAGGGTAGCGCTCTAACCAACTGAGCTAATGGACCAAATGGTGAGCAGTTTTAAATCTTGCTCAGGATTTTTTCTTTAGAAGGATTTAACCATCTTAAGAATTTTATTTTTTTCTGCGGTTAAGATTGGGTCAAAACCACTTGCACCCGCCATTAGGGTTTCGGAATTACCACGACCAGAACGGAAATAATCAAGGCGTTCGGTGAGCGCATTAAACGCACCCCACTTTGTGCCTTTAATATTAGCGTTAGTTGGTGAGTTATGATAAAGGTCGTCGATTAGAACAACCTTATTCTCCCAACGCTTAATTGTTGATTTGTTATCAACGTCAGGCTTAGGATAAATTGAGCGAATCAACTTTGAGAATTCAACATCGGTAATCTCTTGCTTAAAGAGTTCCTGCGCTTCCTTCTCGAATTCATCGAAATACCCAAGAGCAAGCCCAAGAGTTTCACGAGCAACTTGAATTCGTCCTTCAACAGATTGTGTGTGACGAATCTTGAATGATTGCTTTGCATTACGCATTGCAAGATTAAGAGTGTTTTGGCAAACTACACGAACAGGTGTAATCGCTGCCTGAACAGCAACTGAGCCATCGTGTGATGTCCAAACAATTAAATATAACTTTGTTTGGTCATTGGCACCTTGTGGGTCAAGCACCATTGTGCGTGGAATATCAACAGTTCCAAACACAACTTTGCCCTTCTTTAGAGAGCCAGCAGATTCCCAACGGCAATTAGGGTCTGCGTCATGAATATTATCTGCAAACGCAAACAATTCTTCATTCTGCACAACTTTGTAACGCTTACCAACAGTGGCGAGAACATCGGTTTCGCCGTTGAATGGATTGTCACGCAATACAAGGTGGGATTCTGATACGTCATTCCACTCTGATGAGATATGGTCGGTAATTGGAGAGAGACGAACATTCCAATTAGATAACTTTGCTTCTTCAAGCATTGTTTGTGTAGTCACATCTTCATCTTGATTGAAGATACGATTGGCAAGATTATGCCATGCGGGTGCACCACGAAGAGCAAATGCAACTTCGCTACCATTGGTTTCTAGATTATGAGCCATGGATTTTTTCCTTTCGATTGGTTAGTTTGGCAATTATAGCAGACGGGACTGACAAGCACAAGATAAACTTGGCATATGTCCTAATTGTCTAATGTGATCAATCTCATATTTTTGGGGGGTTGTGGATAACTGTCGTAAGGCTGTGGATAACCCCGCACATCTGCGGGCTGTGAGCTGCAGCAGATATGCCTACTCCGAAAAGATAGTCGGAGATCATGAGCATTCTTTGGCGTAGGGAAAAACAAGAAAGACTACGCTTTGACTGCAGCCCAACAATTTTAGATTAGTTTAGTTATTTCAGTCCGCTTTGGAATTACGTCCATTGGTATCATTAACGCTGTAGTCTTTTTCTTTTTAAGATTATCATATACAAACGCCTTGATGTTTCCATTAAATCGGCGCATGTTAGAGAAGACTAGTTCAGTTAGATATTGCTTATCAACGCCTTGTTCTGAGTAAAGAGTTAAATCATTAGCCTTTACTTCATCATAGATTTCTATTCTATAACGATTCTTCATTTTATTCCTTTGTTAGTAGGGAGTTAAATTATAGCATTGGGGGCTAGAGTTTGTCTAGCCCCCTGCCATTAGTTAGAGATAACGGGCGATAGCATTGTAAGTGCTTGTGCTTACAACTTCCTCGTCTGTCATTTTGAGAATACGAATTGCGTTCTCAATTTCCTCTTTCATCTCATTGTAAGTGTGCTGATGAATTACCTCAAAGTCCTTTTCAGGTTCAGTAGGGAAATCGCTTTCATTTACAATTATGTCAAAATCTACATTGAGAGTTTTGTTCCATTGACGATAATTGGTTCTGATGTTCTCTGCTTTAGAAAAGTTTGCGATAGCCCACTTGCCAATTTCTTTCTGCCACTTATCACGGGCTTTCTGATACTTTGCCTCATTAGCACCTTGTTCTGCGTAAGCCTTTTTGATTTCGGCTAACTTAGTTTCTAGTGCCTTGATTACCTTAGTAGTAGCGATTTTCACGCTAATTGCTTTTTGTCTTGACATTATTTCCCTTTCGTTTCGGTTGTTTGTTAGAGTATTATAGCAGGGACTACTGACAAGCAGTAGCCCCTGCCCTATGCTTATTTAGTTATTAGGTGCGCTAGTCCAGCGTTCCTTGCCATTGACATCAAGCAGGATACGATTTGTTCCGCTAGGGTGGTTATCAACCGCCTTGATAACTCCTGTGATACCGCTTGTTGTTGTTGTGTAGGTCTGACCTACTTCTAGTGTTGTGTTCATTTATTTCCTTTCGTTAGGTGGATTATTATACCAAAGGGGTCTGACATTTATCTACCCCAATCTTATTATTTGAGATACCAAGAGTGTGAGTTGCCTCACACTCTTGATCTTGATCCCGTTAGTAAGCTTCGGGAAGCCAGGCGTCTAAGTGATGAGCCTCTACGATAGCCCAGGCGGGTGCTGAAGTTTCTCCTCTATAAGATACTCCTTCAGGCATTTCAATTTCACGATTATAGTCTTCGTCGTGATAAGCGTCTATTGCATCTATACAAGGTTGCACCATTGACAACGGAGGTTTTGGGTAGTGATTACCTTGCAAGTGGTATCCAATTTGTGTTTCTAGTGGCAGGTCAATTTGTGCTGCCAGGTCATAGGCTAGGTTGCTTCCCATTATTCGTTCTCCTCTAGGATAGTTTCGGATAGGTTTTCCATTTCGTCTATTGTAGCGCATAGGTCTGACATTTCTTTTTCGGTTAGCAATACCTTAGTTATGCTATCGGCTACTTTTGCAGATAGGGCAGAGGAATACATATATAGATACTTAGCAAAGATTTCATCGCTAAGTTCATTTCTGCGGGTATGCAGTTCTCCCGCAAGCCCCATTATGTCCTCATCAAAGATAGAGTTTTTAGTTGCGTCTAATAAATCTATTGCAGTTGATAGCATTACTCTGCCACCTTTAGAATTGCGTATGAACCGCCTGCGTTAATTTCGTCAATAGTAGGTTGGATAGCAGGCGCAATAAGTTCTTTTAGCATACCTTCTAGCATAGCAATTTGGTCATACTTAGTTAGTTGTAGGAAGCGTTGCGCTACTGGGTGAGTTTCGTCAAACTCGGTTACGAATTTTAGAGAGTGTTCTACTTTAGTCATTTGTTACCTTTCGTTGGTTGAATAATGGTATTTTACACTAGGGCACCGACATTTGCTAATCCATCCTCGGCGTGTCGCAGCTTTTGTGATTAACCTCACAATTTCAGGGTTTTCCACAATTAATCCGTAAGCCTGTGGATAACCCCGCAGTATTGCGGGCCCTTTATCGCTATTGGTCCCAAACTTCAGGATCCACTTCTTTTAAATATTTTATTGCATCTGCACGTTCATCTTCTGTACCAAGGACCGTCGCCATTAATGCGCTAAAGTATTTCATTTTTATTTCTCCTTATTTTTTAGTTGCGCTAAATCTAATATCTGCTTTACCATAAACACATAAGCCGCATGACACACATGCAGAACCATTGCTAGAAATAAGCGGAATGCTTTTATTATTTTCAGGACATTTAGCGCCAGGCTTGCCCGTTAATTCCTTCATGGTGCTTTCGGTGACGGCGAATGTCTTTCCTAGATAAGCAAGGCGGATACCTTGATTAAGTTTTAAGTCATGAGCAATATCCTTATTCTCATCGTCGGTAGAATAGTAAAGTGATAAGTTAGGAATATCCTTAAGGATTAAGGCTGCAGACTTAACTCGTGTATATACCCAGAATTGAACATCGGGATGATTAGAGATAACAGTCTTCCACGCATATGCGTAAGTATCGTTAAAGAAATCCCCGTCCCAGTGGATACGGAATAACTTAGGAGCACTCTTCTTATCGCAATCATTGACGAAGTCAACAATCATTTCATCAAGCAATAGGCACATTGTATCCATATCTGCATTGCGTAGTAGTTCCCAGTTATGGAGAAGATTAGCCTTTACGGCTTTATAGAGTTTTTCCAATTTGCCTGCATAGCAAACACTCTCGCAGATAGACGTAGCGCCAGGACATGAATAAGCCTTTCCTGCGGGTAATCCAAACGTGTTAGCAATTGCTGCCTGCTTTCCATTTTTTGTGACAAGGTTAGCCACCTTTCGATCATTTGAACGTTTAAGTTTCATGGGGGTAATTATAGCGGTTAGGTCTGACATATTAGTAATCCTCATCCATTCCAAAACCAGCTGAGGCAAGGGCGTCTGAATCATGCCAGCCCGTTACTTCATAGAATTCCATTTCTTCAGAATCGTAGCATTCAGCGCAGATATAGTCATCGCCATAAATTTCATATTCTTCAATAGAATCAAAAGTTGCGGTATCGCCGCAGACTTCATAGTTCAAGCAAGCAACAGTAAATAGTTCCATTATAGGTAGAGCCCTTCTGTAGACATTTCTAATTCCATGAACATTTTTTCTTCAGCCCATTCAAAGTAATGGGTATCGCACATAGTAGACGGAGATGAGGAAATTGCAGAAATATTATTCTGCTGAGCGTAGCAAATATTGCACATGAGGCAACCTTTCGTTCGGGTGAGTTGCAATTATAACAGAACAGACTGACATTTTCCAGAATACGCCCCAGAATCTAGGGTGTTTTTAATCACACCCGTAACGACACGCCCGAGGCCGCACATCTGCGGGCTTTTGATCAATTGTCAAGTTTATTTTTATGTTTTATTTTGCGTGTGTATTTTTTTTTATTGCGAACAGGTTGCGCCGCATTACTGCGACGCAATTCCTGAATGCGTTTTACTTTATCTCGAAGAGAAGTTTGGAACATGATACCCACTCGCTTCGTGAAATCGTTTTACATCAAATCGGGGATTATCTTTCGCAAACATCTCGGCAAAATCATTTACCACTTTAGAAAATACAGCGGGGTGAATTTTGTTGCTCTGATACTTTAGAATTTCAGCCGTTGAAATATAATCTTTTCGTGTCATCATTTTTCAACCACCAACCTATCTTTGCGATAAAAAATTTTAGTATAGCATTTTCCGCTAGGTGTAAATAAATTTACAGTAGCGTATTCATCAGCAAAACCCCAATCAAGAAACTTTGCAAATTCTTTATGTGCAAGCAATTCATCTGAGTATTGCATAGACCAATGAGGGGCTTCGCCGTCATAGGCTAAAGTGATTTTATATTTATTCATTAGATACCCCACTTTTCTAGAGCGCAATCGCAACTCTCTACATCATAATTATTTTCATCGCCCCAAAATAAGAAGCCAGCACCGCCACACTCATCACAAGATACAGCGATTATTTCTGAGATATTTCCCATTAGTTTTCCTTTCGTTTGTTTGTTTAGAGTATTGTATCAGTTGCTACTGACAATTGGCAAAACGGGAGAGCCTTCTAGTTCTAAGCCTAGTGAAAGGTCTAGCAATTCAGCGGTAGTGGCTTCGGATAAATCTACCCAGCCAGCACCTTCGTCATTCATTCTAAAAATTTCAATGTATCCCATTATTATTCACCTACCTTAACTGCGAGAGTGCGATAAGCATAACCGCCGTTAGAGTTGCGAATTTCTACAAGATAACTTTCGCAACCATCATACCAAACCGCTTTAGGGTGAGGCTCGGCTGAAATAATTTCACCCGTTAGAGTTTTTGAGCGATAAGTTTTTCCTACAAGTAGGTTTTCGATTGTATAGATATTTGCTGACATAAGTTGCCACCTTTCGTTTGTTTCTATGTCTGGAATTATACACGAACGGACTGACATTTTCCAATTTTGCAAGGGTTTGTCTCAATATGTGGAGCGTGGGCTTTGTGATTAATCTCACAGAATTCAGGGGATTTTATAACAATGCCGTAACGACACGCCCGACCCCGTGTCTTTGCGGGCCAGCTTGATCTTGTCAAGCCGACACGCCGTTATTATTTAATTTTTTCTAAAATCTTTTCCAGCTCTTTTAGTTGAGTTAAATTAAGATGATCCAAATTAATTGCATCGGCAAATCCAAAAATATCTTTTTCCATTTTATTTTTCCTTATCTTTTGCTAATTCATCACGAAATGATTTTGCAATTTCTTTTTGTTGTTTTGTTGTAAGCGTTGCCCACATATAGCCCATGAGATAAGCGTTTCCGCTATCCACGTTATCGTTGCGAATTTCTTTCGCCATAGATTTAATTTCTTGAAGTAATTGCATATCTGCCATTTTTTAATCCCAACATTCTGCACATGTAGAAGTTAAATAAGTAGAATCTTCAAGGGCAACTTTTACAGTTGGCTCCTCGCAGATTTGACATGATAAGGTTATCATTTCTTTATCCATTTTTTTCACCATTTTCTTTTTGAGAGTGGATAAGTTCATTTTGCTTTGCAGCATTAGCAAGAATTGCCATAGCGTCAATTTTTGACATTTGACGCTTATTATTTACGAATTTTTTATATTCATCTAAGTTCATTAGTTAGACTCCTTGTCTATACAGTTAATGCAATAGCAACCTTTGCTAGAGAATAAATACTTTAACAACGCTTTGCGTGTATAAGAATCTAAACCATAAGAGGATTTTACTCCACCATTATGGTAATCGTGAACGATTGTAGAGAATAGAGTTTCATTTAGTGTAGTCATTTAAGACCACCTTTCTTTTAACGATTAAAACCTTATTTAATCTTGATACTAGTATCCTATCATAGACCACTGACATTTTGACCCCTTTTTCGGGAGTGTCGGGAAACTATTTTTGTGATTTACATCATGTGGATAACTTACGCTCAGGTTTCAGGGGTTTTCCACACCTGTGTATAAAGCTGTGGATAACGCCCGCAAAAGATGCGGGCCGATCTGACAAAGTCAAATCGACACGCCGTGCCTATCGTGTGAGTTCTCTCATATCTTCTTTTATCCATTCCCACATAGCCCGCACACCTATTAAGGCGGGGACTAGTAGGGCTAATTGCACGAGGCTAGTTAGTAGGCGATTCATTTATAGAACCTCTTATAAATCTTATAAGCAATTACCGATAGAGTAATGATTATAATCGTGTGCCAAGGTAAGTAGATAGACCCTAAGAAACTATCAAACTCTAATCCGTATTCATTAGATACGATTAACTCAAATCCGCTTATAGTCATTAGTCATTCCAATCTAGTGTAAGAGATTTACTTAGTTCATCTTCATCATACTCATCAGAGCCAAAATCTATTACACCCTCTTCTAGTGCCTTGTTATACATCTCTTCTTCATCTAGATACACATAGGCATCTTTTACATCTTCTTGGATAGTATCCCATTTAGTCATCATTACTTTACCTCTACTTCTCTAATGTTATAAGTGAAACCCTTACCGAGTTTATTTAGTTCAGCGATTACCGCTAAGATTTCTTCGGGCTTACTAGCCTTTTGATTTACGGCTAATAGTTGAGAGCCTTGCCATAGTGTGTATGTGATAGTCATTATCTGTTCTTCTTTCGTTAGTAGTTATAGTTGGAATTGTAGCCGATAGGGCTGACATTATCAAGCGACACGCCCTTAGTTAGAGTGTGAGTTATCTCACACCCATGAGCCATTGGCTCTCGCTAGGGCTTAGGTATCTATGAGATACGCAACCCTCTTTAGAGGCTAGCATTTCTAGATAAGCCTTACGGCTCATGTAGTTGCCTACGCTATTACGAAACACAAGCGGATTACCTGTATTGCTACTAGCCATAGGGTGGCTAGCGTCTATTACTATATTTAGTGAGTTCATTTGGAACTCCTTTCTTTTTATATAAACTTAGGTAATTTATTTGCTAGGCTCACCTTTCGGATTATTTGCTAGGCTCATTTACCCTTATTTAATTTTCTTTATACTATAATCCTAGCAGGGGGGACTGACATTTATCAAGTCGCAAATCGGACATGTCGGACAATTTGAAAAAAAAGTGTGAGAGTTAAGTCACATTTAGCCTATCTATGGGCGCACTATATAGACAAAACGGACATTTTAAAACACTGGATCATACAAATTAAAATCCTATTAACATTTTGGTATATCTAAAATAGTAGTCGACTAAAAATATTTCATCATATCTATTGACCCAACAAAATCTGCTATGTTATACTTAAGACTGGTT
>Ga0247723_1000569_pt1 | contig 24870 bp, 24 predicted proteins | sample MSEWelMarce5H_FC_FD_189079 | JGI IMG/M metagenome (GOLD analysis project Ga0247723, IMG submission 189079) | Subsurface sediment microbial communities from gas well in West Virginia, United States - MSEEL Well Study Marcellus 5H_FC | ecosystem: Environmental > Terrestrial > Deep subsurface >... | reverse complement strand
TACTCATTGGTAATTAACTCGCGGATAAGCTCAAAGGACTTGGTAAAAACCGAACAACCCCATGGTAATGCTTAACGCGGGCGTGGTTTTCAAGTCCTTTGAGCTTTTAATACGAACTCTCTTAAAAGGAAGAATCGATATTCTTGAGCAGTGTGATAATGCGCGCCTTTGCATTCCTCACCTTAGTATCCTCTCGAGGATTGTATGGGCCACCATACTCTCTAGGAATGCGAGACCCTAATTGCCTTAGCTTTCCAATTGTATTGTATTCCCTATTGAATATGTCTCTATCCCTTGGGAGATTGTTCCTCTGGAATATGCCATCTAGTCCTGCGGAGGATTGAGCTCCACGTGGAGCGCCACTGCTATCCTCACGACGAGGAGGTAAATCAGCGAGACCATCACCATTTCCATCCTCATACACTGGGGCTGAGAGTCCTCCTAGAGGTATGCCTCCTAATCCTGCGGGACGTGCTGCTCTTGCTGGCTCTGGTCCAAGAGGCCCACTGTTCTCAGCGATATAGTCAGCGAAGAATGGGAGATTGGTGCGCTGCATTCCATTGGCCACTTGCGCCGCTGTGAATCCACGCTCTACTAGCCCATCTGCCACCTCCTTCACGAAGTTATTAGGATTTGGATACTGTAGCTTCACGAACTCCTCTACATCATCAGTATCTGCAAATCCAAGGTCTTCTAGTACTCTCTTAATCTGATCATCCACAACATCTTGTAGAATCAACCCATCCATTTGGGGAGCTTCTTGAGCATTGGGGTCAATTCCAGACATGCCTAGAGGCTGTACATAGGGAGGGAAGGCGTCCCGCTCCCTATCTGCGCTCTCGCCGAAATACCCAGAATCACCGTAGATGACTTGTCCATTACGCTCGCCAAAACGCTGACGCTGTGGGTCATCATTGCGTCCAGCAAGAGGTGCGCGAGGCATGCCGCGCATCTCGCTATCCTCACGAGCCTCTGCGGAAAAGCCGAACTGACCATCGCCGCCACCCCCACCATTGCCGAAATCATCTTCGTCTCCACCACCATCGCCATCAAAATCCTCCATGCGATGGTCTAATGCGGCAGAACTACCGCGTTCTGTATTCAGTAGATTGATGAGCGCATTCTGACGAGATAGAGCATTCTTGGAATCTGATTCCTTAAACATGAAACGATTCAGTTCTAAAGTCCGTACGAGTCCCTTCATAATTGTCTGCTTATCGCGTGTGGAGGCATAGAGATTGGTCAGCATTACCTTGGCAATGTAGTTGATCTTCGTTAAGAGGAACTTTAGTGTCTCCACATAGGCGGGCTTCTCGGGGTCTACTGTGTATTCTTGTGTCTGGTAGTTCAGTAGAGAGTTGTAGCCTAAGTAACATGCCTCGATGATATCATTCAAGTCTAGGTCTTCCATCTTTGGCGCGCTACGGATTAGCATCTGAATGATTTCCTTCACGTTCTCGAATGTGAATCGAGTGATATCACCATCGGTGATGGCATCTGTTAGCGCGCGCAGATAGAGGAAAAAGGTCACCTCATCCTGTGACCCGTTTCTCGTATTGTCCTCAGTGTTGTGATCAGAGCCCATCTTCACGGCATATCCTTGAGCTACAGCATTGATGCGATTGAGTTGGGTGACACGGTCGGCGAGGTTCTTCTGGTAGTAGTCTGCGCCTTCGCGAGTCTTCATCACACCACCACGTAGGCCTGCACCAACTGCCCCAGTTTCTGTCGTGACAAAAGGGGCTGTGCTACCATCGCGCCGGGCCGATGGGAAACCCACCATTCCATGGGAAGGATTAGCGAACTTGCGCTGCCCTAGCACTGGCTTGGGGAGATGGTAGTTGTGTGGGCCGGTCATCATCAAGCGCTGGGATGTCCTTCTTGATTGTAGGCCATCCATAACAGCCGCGACAGCAGCTACCCGCTTCTCCTCATGGTACTTCGCTTGGAAGTCGGTGCCAATCATAATGTCTGGAGGACTTCCTTCATAACTCGGGAAATAGTTGAGTGGGATGTTATAGTGCTGGATGAAATTGTAGGGGAAGGTCATCTGCACACCTTGGTCGCCAAAAGGCTTTTTGGTTGGAACAGCGGACATCCTCTATATATAAGGCAATCATATTTTATTCAAAAAATATGATTCTCTCGCATGCTACATTTTTGTGTTCACGTCAGATATGCCTTGTATATCATCTTTGCTTCGGAGAGTGATACACCGAAATGGGACCTCAAGACGTTAAGCGTTTCCGCATCATAACCAGCTCCAGTTCGGGTGGCAGCCCTCACGCGTCGTGGTTGCGCTACTGGTTGGACATTTTGAGCGGATAAGGCTTTCATGGAAGCCTCTTGAATGGCTTTCTGTTGTGCGAGTTGATTCTTAAATGCAGAAGATTGCTGAGCAGACCGACGTTGTATTAGCAGTTTCTGCTCTTCTAGTGTTCTTTGCTGTATTTCTCTTGCTATAGACGACTGGCTTTTCAATTGTTGGGCTATACGTTGCTGAATGGCTGCCTGTTGTTGCGCGCGCTGTGCAATTTCTTGCTGTTGACTCTGACGCTGTCGGTTTATACGTTCAGCCTCTATTTTCTGCTGTTGTATCATAGAGGCACGCTTTTCAGCTTCTATTTTTGCTTGCTGTTGCTGTTTAGACATAGCGAGGGAATCTGAACGAGCCTTATTAAAATCTAATTGTAATTGCGAAATATATTTACTATCTTCCTCAAAGGGTAAATCGTGTGTATAAATCTCTGATTGATTACGGCCAAACATTATATCTTGCGCAGGCTGTAGTACATCCAAATATTCAGTAGATTGTCCCCTACTAGATGGAGTATACTGTGTTCCACTTGGACTATTGCCATGTTTTATTGCAAGATTGATTACACTTGGAAGCAATGAAGCAATAAATGCCATACTATCTAGCTACTATATTAAAAACTAAGCATCTGCGAGAAGCCTCTTCATGCGCTCCTTCAGAGCCTTAGTATAGCTCCTAATAGTTACACCAGACCCGGAAAGCTGCTTCTGTAACATGCGACGAGCGGCTGGGTCAAGTGCTGGATCCTTTTGTCTCCTACCAGCACCTACTTGGCCAGACCCATAGAGTTGCCTCTGCATCATGCGAAGAGCAATTGGATCAACTGCTGGGGTGCGGGAGACTGTTGTGGGGCGGATGGTGGTTGTGGGGCGGACGGTAGTTGTGGGGCGGACGGTAGTTGTGGGGCGGACTGTTGTTGTGGGGCGGACTGTCGAGACTGGAACATTATTCAGAGAAGGGGATGGTTGTGTGCGAACAGGGAGACCAGTTGGTGGGGATTGTGTGGTAGGAGTTGGCACGGGGGGGACGGGATTTACACGTGGAGGAACTATGGATGTCTGGGGCCCGTATCTAGCCGCAATTGCCGCAGCAGCAGCAGCAATTTGCCTCTCCATGGCCGCTTGTTGTTGTGCTTTCATTTCCTCATACTGCCTTTGGTATTCACCGGCGACTTTTGCAGCCTCTTCATATTGTCTTGCGCGTTCTAGTTCCATCGCACGCATTGCCCTCTCATACTCGGCTTGATCACGTACCCTCTGTTCTTCTATTGCCAGTAGATTCGCCTCTGCGGCCTTTTTATCCGTCTCCGTATTCTTTTTATTTGTAGCTATTATCGCATCATTGATTATTTTATCAGCCGCAGCCTGTGCCACTAATTTATCTATCTCGGCTTGTTCTGCTGCATCTTGAGCTGCGTCTCTCTTCTTTTTCTCTTCATACTCTGCTTCTTGATATAGAGACAGACCAAGAGGGAGAGCAGTTCCTAGAGCAATACCTGCTAAGTTCATGGGTGTTGCATATTGGTATGCCGCAGTTCCAGCCTTTCCTGCTAACGCCGATGCTCTTGATGCTGCTGCTGATGCTGCTGTTCCTGCTCTTGCTGCTGCTGCTGATGCTGCTGCTGCTGATGCCCTCGCTGCTGATGCTGCTGCCGTTGCTGCAGATCTTGCACCACTTATAGCTACACGGCCTATGGTGGAAAATAGAGAGCCGAGACTACCGCCTTCCAGATGTTCGTCACATTCACAGTATTTGGAATGCGCCTTTCTACGAGGTTTGCGACCACTCCCAACACGACGGGGGGTTAGTTCTATAGAGTGCATCCCCCTCAGCTCTGCTAGTACTCTTGGGTCAAAAGACATTCTTATACTCAAGAGTAAGATTTTCTATAGTTACATGATTCCATCAATAAAGACCCTCCTGCTTCACAATGCTGGATGCCTGCATGAGTGAGACGCCGCGTTCGCGCATCACCCTCTTTACAATCTGTGCGCGGGCTGCGCGACCATCACTACGTCCAGCGGGGGCACGCTTTCCGCTTCCCCTCTTTGCTAGAGCAACAAGCTTGCGGGCCATGTTGCGTGGCAGATTTCCAGACTGTAGATAGGCCGCAAGCTGGGCACGAGTCAGCTGCGCGAGGATTTCGTCTGGTAGTGCGCCAGTTCCGCCGGGTCCTCCGGGTCCTCCGGGTCCTTCGGGTCCGAGGGGTCCGAGGGGTCCGAGGGGTCCACCGGGTCCAAAAGGTCCGTCGCTTGGACCACCGCTTGGGCCACTAGGTATAGGAGGAGGAAGCATATCACCAGAATAGTCATCATAGTAACCAGCATCCCCGCTCTGCTGAGCTGTATCCGATAGATAGGCGCCAAGCATGCCCAGAGGCACTCCTAAGGCTAATGCTGTAGCAACACGGCCAGTAGTCACAGTCTTACCTAGGCGGCTGCCGAGAGCGCCTAAGCGGCTGCCGAGAGAAGCACCGGGTGCGGCGAAATAGCTCGCATACTGGCTTGGAGAAAGGGTGGGCCTTGCTATGCCGGTAGTGAGTGCTGTAGATGTTAGAGGTGCTGCATCTACGGCGACATTGGCGGCTTGACTGGCGAGAGGTGCGGAAGGGCGGGGGACATAAGAGGGGCGGACGAACTTCCCAAGACGGCTGCCTAATGAGCCAACGGCGCCAACAGCGCCACGTGCTCCACTCACTATTCCCTTAAAAATATCAGTTACTCCAGCGCCCTCCATGTCCTCATCGCTGCTGCTGTCATTATCACATCCACATTGCCTACACCTCCCGCCCCTGTGCATGTCGTGGCGCTTCATTTGGCGCCTTGGTTTGGCACCTCCACGGAACTGGGACAGACCCATCGAAGGAGTTGCTCCTGCCCCGTAGAAGTGCTTTCCATTCCCACGCATCTCCACACGCTGCCCTTCTTCTTCCATGGCGCGCATATCTGCTAACTGGCGTCTCTGATCGCGAACGGCCATCGTATGCTATACCTTACGCCCACATTCTTTTTTTAATGGAAACTCTATATCGTATATACGCTGTTTCGGAGATGTTGTCGGTCCCTTCTGCATATATCCCTCTATATCTATACATTGAGATGCCGCGTTGAACTTCACAGTATTTACAATGGGGAGAGTCATGTGGCTAATCGGAATAGATACACGAAATCGTACCCCATTAAATACATAGAGCGCACTGGTTGTCCAACTACTCAACATCTCTACTAGAATACTAGAAACACTGTATAGATGGACCGCAAATACTTTGACGATTTGGGTGGGGCGTTTGTCATGATTCCGAGACCTCGATTCATTCAAGAGCATACGAATCTATTGAAGGTGCTGCAGCGTAAAAATCCAAAGGAACTTGACGCGGAGGCACGTGATCAGAAGACTGAGCTTCAGATGGAGCTGAAAAAGAAGAAGAAAGGTTCTAAGTGAGCTTTGTCATCAGATCATTAGGAATGAATACACACTCTTGGGGCTGGTTGTTGTAATCCGCACGCGCACCCCGAGAATACATGCGACGCTCAAAGGGGGCGAATACCTCCTTTGAATATTGGATGCCATAAATACCATCTTGGAATGCGTAACAAATCCAATAGGTGCGATTAGGATTCGCCTCAGCGATATCCACCTTGTTAGCCCCGATAGGAGTATCCGGATACTGATCATAGGTTGCTCGACGAGTCTTGAGTTCCACGAAGAAGGTTGCACCATCGTCGTAATCAAAACACTTCCAGCCCCCACGGTGGATTAGCTTGCGTTTGAAAACTCCTTCGATCTTGCTCTTATTCTGTATCTCGCTCTGTGTTCCAAAGACCTTGTCGGCTGCGTAGGTGGCCTTGGGAGGGGAGGACATTTCTACCATAGGGAAAGAAAATCTGCCGGAGGTATTTACGCGCGGAACGATGAGGCCTTTTCTTTTTCGTGGCCTATACTATAGAATGGACAAGCCAGTAGGTGTTCAACCTCCTATAGAAATTAAGAAGCGTAAGAAGAGGGAGAAGAAACCTCCGATTCTATTTGAAATCCTCCATGGCTCGTTCGTTGTATCGTTTAATTAATTACACATCGTCATTTACACGGAGATAGCTGCGCTGCTCAGACATCGAGTGGCCCATTGCCTCAGCGTCCTCCTTCATCTCGGCCACATCATATTTGTCGGAGAGGAAGATATGGCGGAGCATAGAGCTCCCCACACGCTTACCAAAAATGCGATTTAGGACACGAGTGATGGCATTCACAGCAGTCAGAGGATGGCCATCACCAGCTACAAGGAAGGGAACAGCCTCCTTGCCCTTGGATGCCTTGAATAGAGGCTGGAACTTCAGATACATCGCAATGGTATCCATGAGAGGCTGGGTCTCGGTATTTGGGATTGCAATGATTTGCGCCCCATACTTCTTTGCGGTCTTGTACTTGTTAAAGATGAAACGCTGGCCGGCCAAATCCAGATAGTTCCTATCCTTGGGCATGTCCTCGCGCCACTTCTTGACAACCAGCATGTCCAGATAATCTTGATTGCGTCGAGGCTGGGTATATACATAGAGGCCGAGAACTAACGCATTGAGGAGAGCAGCATACTCTGCCACAGTGACTGTCTTCTTCGCGGCTGCCTTTGTAGCCTCCTCACGCAGTCCATCAGCAGTCTCGCAGATTTCCTTCCAGTTCATCCAGTTCTCCTTCTGCTTCTCGGTCTTCTCGGTGGTATCAGTCTCCCTAGCCTCCTTAGACTTTCCCATCATCTTCTCGTAGTAGTACTTGTAGATTTTCTTGTAGGTAGGCTTCTCATTGATGAGAGAGAGCACGGATACGATAGATGCTAGAATGCTCTTCTGTGTGCTCTGTGCATACTGCTCAATCTTCTTCGCAATTTCCTCCGTATTGCGCAGAAAACTGAGAGTCTTGAATGAAGCCTTGTCATTCAGAACATACATGGTCTTCACATACTGGAGAGCGCTGCTCTCGGTCACACCCTTCTTCTCCACCAGCTCCTTGCTCAGATTGCTCATGAACTCCGTAATCTTGGGGGCTACAGACATCTTCTTCTATGTTGTAGATAAAGAATATTTTTAGACCGGAATTACCGCCGGGAATCATGCGATTACACGCTCGCCACCATCCTCCCACTTGAACATCCAGTGCTCCTTCATTCCGAATTGATCCCTTCTATCTTCGTGATAACCCTTGTAGATTCTTTCCATGGTTGGTGACCAATCTGCCCATCCTAATGGAGAGACAGCCCCATCGCTATAGTTTCCAAATCCGGGAGTTTTACGAAATACATAGGTAAAGCGCTTTGGCCTACTTACTATGGGTTTAGAAGGACCTTGTGCTTTATTATATTCTTCAATTGCTGGCTTTGGCGCCAATGGGTGGGATGGATTTTGGAGTGTCTTGTAAATTTCTTCTGATCGGGCTGGCCCTTTCCCTAGCCTATTATCACTTATCTTTCCATGCATCAACGCATACCACAAATCCTTCATTCCTAAACTAATTGACGCATGATTTAGTTCGCCGGGGGTTTTGATTTTTAAAAGAGCCCTCTGCGCTTGTAATTCCAATCCGGGTTTCATTTGTCCTCGCTCATTTGTAAGGGCTCGGATTTCTCTTCCTATTGCCTCCAAATTACCACCCCGTAGTCTTCTCTTTTTCTTGCCGCAGTTTCCACATACATTTCCGCCTTTCAGATCCTTCGTATTTGCATAGAGGGCCCTCATCTGCGCCGCTGCATCTTCCTTGGGAAGAGGCTCCTTGCTATACTTCTCCTTCGTCTCCGTATTCACAACCCAATATAGATCGCGTTTGGGCGCTTTGCGAAGCTTGTAGGGCATTCTACGAGGGTGGTGAAAAAAAGATAGTGCTACGATAGATAGAATGGAGCTTGGTGAGCAGAAACAGTATCCGGATAACTATTCTGACCAAGTACTTGAAGTATTTGGCGCGTTGTCCATGACTGGGATGAAAAATCTCCAGATTGTCGGCTCTGCCAGCGTCCGTTCTCAGCTCTACGCTGGCGATTATGATGCAGTGGAACGGGTGGAACTGAAAACAATCGGTGAGGGAGTCCAGCGGCTACGTGAAGTTATTAAACGGCTGCGCGCTCTCAAAGTCTATATTGGAGATATCAAATGCGGCGAAGTGCCAGAATGGAATGTATTCCGTCCATCTGCGCGGATTGAAGATGGGCAGCTCATAGACTTCAATCGAACCGAGAGTATTGCGAAGTTAGATGACCTCAAGCGGTCCAATATAATAAGCCCGACAGAGCATGAGAATGCTGCGAGGCTTCTCAACGATGCCACAACCCCATTCGCATTCATAGAGGCGAAGAAGGCCATTCGCATCCACATCCTACGATGGAAACCAATTGACATTCTCAATGGGGTATTGGATTATCGAGGGCAATCTTTTGTATTAGAACATGCGCTGATGAGTGGGGGAATGGTGAAGATAGACGTTGTCGCGAATATAAATAACCAATTCACCGAGTTCTCACTCATCTACACCATTTTTATCAAAGGCAAGCGTGTAACAGCTCCAGTTCCTCCCATTGTTGTAGGATTAACAGAGGACATGATTTACTATGAGATTATTGACCCATTCAAAGCGCTCAAGCGTTTCTTCAGTCTCGCGCGCCATTTCAAGGAGTATGGGACTATGGAGAAGCTCGTACCCATTCTCAATGGGGATTTGGGTCGATTGTATCAGATGGTAGGGGACCTAAAGACGCTAGAGGGTCTGTTAGCCCGTCCATCTGCGCCGACTGCCCAGATTCGCGCGCAGATTGACGAAATCCGCGAGAGGTATGGCAATCTCTACCAACTCAAAACCCTCGTTAGCGCCCAGCATGCGGTGATTGGGAGGGTGTTGAGCACCGTCAAAACTCCCACAACTAAGTTGCGCGTAGCATTGGGGAAGTTAATCGATGAGCTACAAGGGTTGCTGAATGAGGAAACCCTCAAGAGTGTCGCGCCCCTTTTGAAACTGCGGCAGAAGTTGCGGGCTCTTTAGGGGGGAGTGTAGATCATGTAGATGGTGTAGATGCGTTTAGCGGCTAGCCCCTTTCCCTAAAAAAGGGGGGTGAAAACGCCGGTGTTTTTTCGCACCGGCGCAGCGACCTTGATCACATCTACACTATCTACACTATGATATAAATCTCTAAACTACTAGTAGGTCCATGATATAAACATATCAGTGTAGATGTGTAGATGTGGAGTGTAGATGTAAAGCACATCTACACTGGACAAAAAACACCGGTGAGGGGGAAGCCTCCCTATACGATTACCACCGCGGGGTAAAAATGTCTCCAAGTACGGTTAAAAATTGAAAAAACTAACCCCTTAATAATCCCCGCTTTTCATGTAAATCCTTTTACTTTACCGCTGTTTTCGGCCATTTGCGAATATGTTTCGTAAATTGTTTAAAATCTTGGGAGTAAATATAGGATGCCATCCCTCTCATTCACCCCCGCCAAGGATGCCAAGCCAGTTGCTATCGTACGAGGAGGGGACACCGACGGCGAGGTGCTCTTTCTCCATGATGGAAATGTGAAGGCCAAGAAGGGCCATCACATTAACGCGAATGAATACGTGGAAGAACTTCGAACTATCAAGCCTACCGAGCGTGTTCGGCTCATCTCCCGTCTGGAAGAAGCAGTAGCGAAGGGATTAGAACCCGACCAGTTGATTGGTGAGAGCTCATTGGCCGTCAAGTTATACGAGCGCATTCTGAGCGATAAGACCGCATCCAAAGATGTGGAGCTGGAGAATGGCGCATTTGAGCTGCTTCCAACATCTGACCCCAAGAAACGTGACGTGTGGTATATCGCGGGAGCAAGCGGTAGCGGTAAGTCGTATATCGCTAAGGGGCTCGGTGAGTATTACCAGAAGCTGTTCCCAGACCGCAGCGTCTATTTGATTAGCAAGCTGAATGAGGACAGCGGCACGCTAGACAAGATGAAGCCGCCCGCTAAGCGCGTGAATATTCAATCTATGATAGACGACTATCCCGATTTAGATGAGTTCAAGAATTGTATGATTATTTTCGATGACTATGATACGCTAACCGGCCCAGCCGAAAAAGTTGTGCATAAGTTAATAGATGATCTCGCTACTATGGGCCGCCATACGAATACCACCATGCTCTGTTTGTCCCATTATCTTACCAACTACAAAAAAACACGTCTCCTCCTTAACGAAGCCACCCACATCGTTGTCTACCCAATGGCCACAAGCTACCACGCACTTGGCTATCTACTCAAAACGCACATCGGCATGACAAAGGATGATATCCGCGATATCAAGAAGATGGGACGATGGGTGTGCGTCTATAAGCATTTCCCACAGTACTTGATTTCTTCAACACATGCCCGAATGTTAATTCGCGACTAGAATAGAAATGTCTGAATTATTATCCAAAAATATTACTTGGAATCTTCGATTGGAGCAATATTTTTGTGAAACGGGCGAGAAGGCTCTTTGCCTCGCTTGGATTCATAAGCAGGCCGAGGCGGTATATAGTAAGCGTACGACCTTTATCGACCTCCCCGTGATAGTTCTCAGCGGTGTTCTGGGCTTTTTGAGCGTTGGGTCTTCCACCATGTTTAGCGGGAATGAGATGGTGGCGAGTATGGCTGTGGGCGCCGGCTCCCTCTTTGTCTCTGTGCTCAATACCATTGGGAGTTATTTCGGATGGTCCAAGCGTGCTGAGGGACACCGGATAGCCAACATTCAATACGCCAAGTTGCACCGCTTCTTGATGATTGAGATGGCGCTACCACGCGACGAGCGTCTCATACCCCACGATCTCCTCAAGATAACGCGCGAAACGGTGGATAGGCTGCAGGAGATTAGCCCTCTATTGCCTCCAGAATGTATTGCGCTCTTCAAGAAGAGATTTGGAGGCACACGATACGATGGGATAGCGAAGCCAGAGGAGGCTAATGGGTTACATGAGATTGTCCCTTTTCGAGAGGAGGAGGCTGCTTCGGCGCAGCTTGTAGAAACTCCTTACGTAGTCTCTCCAAAAATGTCAGTGATCCTTCAGAACCGAATGTCTTTACGAGTTCCGCCAGAAAATCATTCCCCAGCAGCGCCAGAGGGAGACACGCTCCCCGCACCTCGTTCTCCACCCATGCGTTCAACCATTGGCATTCTGACTGGCCCACCTCCAACTTTAGAGGTTTGAGGATTTTCTTCGTCGTCGCAAGGCTTATCTTCAATTTCGCTTTTGGCTCCGCTTTTGGCTCCACCTTCTTCGTTTGACGGGTATCTTTTGATAACGGTGACACGAAGTTCATTCTCTACTCTACATGCGATATTCCCCGCTCCAAATGTTCCGCTATAGGTTCGCCGCATCTCTAAGGGATGGGGGAGGTTATATCTCCCTCCACTGCCCCCTCGCCGGTAAAGATGTCCAGTGTAGATGTGCCTTACATCTACACTCCAGATCTACATCATCTACACTGATACATTTATATCATGAACCTTCTAGTAGTTTAGAGATTTATATCATAGTGTAGATAGTGTAGATGTGATCAAGGTCGCTGCGCCGGTGCCAAAAAACCCCGGCGTTTTCACCCCCCTTTTTTAGGGAAAGGGGGTAGCCTCTAAACGCATCTACACCATCTACATCATCTACACTCCCCCCTAAAAGGAGGGACCGGCGGATAAATCCTCCCAACCCCTTCTAGAACATGTCAACGTCCCAGAATCTCAATAGATTGACCGGTGTAATGAGCGACCTCTGGATGCTGTATAACGAGGAGCCAGATGTCAAGAATGTAGAGCGACTCTTTGCGATTATCAAGACAGTGAAACTAGTGAGGAGCGAGATGAATAAGGAACGCGAACTGAGGCTCAAGAATGCAGAAGACCATAGCGAACCGCTATGTCGCGATCTGCACCTTCGAACACCTTCTTAGTGCCCATTATAAAAGCATACACGCGGGCTATCGCCCATTGCTCCTTTCCAAGGCGCGCGGCTCGAGGGTATGCGGTAGTATTGGGATTCTTGCTAAAATCGCTCTTGAGTCTTACAGATGCGAGATTCCCTTTCCATGCTCCAACCCCCCGCTTGAAGACCTCTTGAAGGGCTGCAAGCGGTGTCTGTGCTAATTGAGCAATTTCCTCTATCGAAAGAGAAGTATCGCGTGGAAGGTCAAAGATTTTTAAGAACTGTTCGCGATTGGTAGGCATTATCTCTACACTAAGGATAGAATGTCCATCCCAAGTGGTGAAATCGTATTCGCTGGTAGTTGGAGCAGTGCCACCACTTACAGACAAAACGATGGCGTTATAAGTCCAATTGATAGTCTTTTCTATGTGTATATCGGGACACAACCCATAACTGGAGGCTCCGACCCCTCCGTCCAGCCTTCAGTCACATGGATAAACATCCCCCCATCTGCAACGGGAGATATTACGGGCATCGTGGCAGGGACTGGATTGAGCGGAGGAGGGTCTATTGGACAAATAACCCTAGACAACACTGGCGTTCTTGGTGTAGTCGCTGGCACTGGAATTGGTTCGTCTGGAGGTCAAACCCCAACCATCTCCAATAACGGTGTTCTTAGCGTGGATGGCCTAGGGGGTTCCCTCATAACAGAATGCGGCCAATTCTATACGAATACAACCCAGACTATCAGTCTCGTGGGTTCCCCAGCAACCACGGTTCTATCATTTAACATGGATTCGTATTCTGGAAGCGCAATCACACGCGTTGGCGGAACATCTGCTACGCAGTTTTTAGTGAATACCAAAGGAGTCTACAGTCTATCCACACTCGTTCAAATGGATGCTATTGCATCTGGAGACTTATCCGATCCCACCGTCAGACTCGCTTTCTTCATTCAGCGTGGGGCTAATAACGTACCCATACTAGCGACAGTATTTGAGGTGCCAAATCCAGTGCCTGCGAATCCACCTCTAACACTCAGCGGTTCCTTTCTTCTAGACGTTGGGGATATTGTAACCCTTTCTATTATATACTATCTAGCTGCAGGGAGAACCTTCACAATCCTTGGCGCTTCTGCGCCTCCCTTAGATTTTGATCTGAATACCTTCTGGTCATACAATCTCATAAAACCTCTCCCCTAAACATAGAATGTCCATCCCAACGAACGAAATCGTATTCGCTGGTGTTTGGAGCAGCGCCACCGCCTATAGACAATACGATGGCGTTGTAAGTCCAATCGATAGTCTTTTCTACGTGTATATTGGGGTGCAACCCATCACTGGAGGCTCCGACCCCTCCGTCCAGCCTTCAACTGATTGGGTGAATATTCCATCGGGCCCAACTGGCGATATCACGGGCATTGTGGCTGGTGATGGTCTTGTAGGAGGAGGGTCTACGGGGCAAGTGAATATAGCGAACTCTGGTGTGATTAGTCTAAACGGTCAAGCGGGGGACATTACGACTGCGCATGGTTCCTTTAGTAGCACAGCAATCCAGTCTATTACGGCCAACACTGTGCTCCGTCTGGAGTATGACACAACCGATGTGCCCCCCGTAGGTGTAAGTCTTATCACTGGGAATATTGCTTTTGCGGTCACCGCCGCTGGTGTCTATAAAGTTCTCGCATCTGTGCAACTTGACAAGACAACTGGTGGCAACGCAGTTGTCGTTCTCTTTCCAAGTGTAGATGAACAACCAGTCCCCAATTCAAGCACTTTTTTAACGGTTAACCAGAACCAGCAAGACATCATGACGATTGAATGGTTTCTAACACTAACTGCTACCCAAGTCGTGAGTATTAATCTTTATACTACGTCTAGCGGGTGTCGTGCGCTCGCTGTCCCAGCAGAACTAGGACCACCCGCCATCCCTGCTGTCCCTTCCATCATTGCAACTATTCTTCGCATAGCATGAATAGATGGAGGACGCTGAGGCATATTCTCTAAGCGACACGGATATCCGCAAACTACTCGGCAGTGGTATCAAAATCACGACCTACCCCGACCTTCATAAGGTGCAACAGATAGACGAGTTATTTGATAATAGGGGACGCGCCATCTTATTCGTCCCGCAGCAAAACGAGCAGCAAGGCCATTGGACATGTTTAATCAAGAGGGGCCGCGAGATTGAGTTTTTCGACCCCTATGGCGAACCACCAGACACGCAAAAGGATACTATAAGCGACGCGCAACTGGAGAAAATGCGAATGAATGAACCGCTTCTACATGATTTACTAGTCAATAATCCCTACAAGATTATCTATAATAAGGTACAACTCCAGAAATTAGAGAATGACGTCAATACATGTGGGCGGCATGTCGTTAGCCGCCTCCTCTTCTGTCGCCAACCAGTTGCTTCCTATCGCGAACGGATTAGGAAGTCTGGACTTCACCCCGACGAGTTCGTTGTCAAATTGACGTATGATGAACTCGGCAAATGAAAAAAATCACGATATACTATAGAAAATGGCCTACTCGTTTCGTAGCATTGTAGATGGTGGGGCTGATAGCGACATGGTGTATTACAACGCCTCTATCATCAACACTAACAGCTCAGATGCTGGGACCTTTGGTCCTCCTCCAGCGGTAAAGTTCAACGAGACTCGCGATGCGCCAATTGTAAAGGATGCTTCCCAATACAACTTCTCTATCATTCGATTCTCCATGAACGGTCCCAACAAGAATCTTCCTCTGTTCATTCCTATCATCCAGACGAATGGTACAGAGTTTCCCAATCAGCAGGATGTGAATAGGACTATCTACTATGTTACCATCGCATATCAGCGCCAATGGGCATATACGGATGTCAGTGGCGCAGCAGCAACCAAAATCTTCACCATCGCACCTCAGAGTACTCCCGTCATCTATCGCCCCGAGACACAGAATACCGTTGTGGCTCCGGTCCCACAAGTTCCGGTCACTGGTATCGCGCGCCAAGACCTCTCCTCTCGCTACTACTGGGTCTATACCTACAAGCACATGATGACGCTCATCAACGAGGCGATGATGAGCGCGATGAATCTGGCCTATAACGCTTTCCAAGCAGCATGGAATGCCGATACTGACATCTCTGGCGCTTCTCCCTTTCCTTATGCTGATTTTGCCGCCTTCCTTGCTGACCACGATGCGCCCTTCATCAAGTACAACGAAGAGAGTACGCTCATGGAAATCTACGGCGATACCCGCGCCTTCAACGTGAGCGGCCAGCTAGGAGGCGACCCAGATACTGTAACCGGCGCCCCAGCTGGCACGAATGTACCAGTTCCCGCTTTCGTGGCTGCGGCAATCCCAGCCCCACCATTCGCAGCCCAACCAGTATCAACCCCTTATCTCCGTCTCTTCTTCAATAGCAATCTCTTCGGTCTCTGCACCAACTTCAAGAACACCTTCTATGGTGCTAACCAAGGTAGCAAACTCGTATTTCCTCTACCATCAACCACTCCTACCGTTGTCACGCTTCCCACTACGGCATTCCTCCCAACAATTGTCCCATGCGCATACACCAATGAGATTCTGTTTCAGAATGACAACTACACCAATATTCTGAACAACAACCCATTTCTCCAAGGCCTCCAGAGCGTGCCACCCCCAGCCTACAATCCCTATTTCTTAATCCCGACAATCAAGCAGCGTCTGTATTGGATTAGCAAGCAGGACTACAATAGCACGAACTCACTCTGGTCTCCAATTAGCGCCATTGTATTCACGTCCACTCTTCTTCCGGTCAAGAAGGAATATGCTTCGCAGCCCGTGAGCGTGGGGCAGAGTAACGCAGGAGTGTCAACCGGCAGCGCCTCACAGTTCGAGGCCATTATTTCAGACATTACGATTGACCAGCAAGTGGAGAATGCTGATGGCTGGCGCGATTTCACTCTCTACGAGCCAACGGCAGAGTACAAGATGATGACGCTCACAGCCTCGCATGATGAAATCCGCAATATCGATATCCAAGTGTTTTGGAGGTATCGTCTCACCGGCGACCTCTATCCTCTGACCATGTTCAATTGCTCCGATGTGAATATCAAAATGCTGTTCCGCAAGGCGGATCTGTGAAAGTGAATATCCGGCGACCAATGAAACTCCCCAAAAAGAGGATGTATCGCATCCTTTTTTTGTAGCCTCTAGGTATAAGCCCCAATGTCTGCCGATATTGAGAAACTCGCCGTGTATGACGACCGCATTGTGCAGACCAGACCCAAGTTCGCCGTGGAGAAGGGAGGTCTCTCTCTGACCAACTCCCCTTTCTCTGCACTGTCTCAGACTAGCTCTCAGCACAGCTATAACATCTACGTACCTAGCGAGACTGTGTATGTGGCTCGCGATGTGGATTGGGCGTCTACTGTCTTCCTGCAGCTGGCCGTGTGGCTGAACGACACCGCTGGAGGTCAGTACCCCGTGGGCCAGCCCCTGTTCCAGCTGGGTGTGGACGGCTCTCTGGCTGCCTTCCCTCTGAACTCTTGCTGTGCTACAATGACCGCAACCATTAACGACACCACTGTGACCATTAACTCACAGGATGTGCTCCCCGAGGTTCTGCGTCTGACTGACTACAAGAACAACCGTCTGCAGCGCACATGCCCTACTATGTTAGACAAGTATCTGGACAATCGCGAGAGCTTGAACGCCCAGAACGACCCTATCAGTGGCTACAACAACGCTGCCCACGATTATGCAGAGGTGCCTAACGGCGCATGGGCAAACATCGTGTTCACCGACCCTGCTGGTAACGTGCTGGTCGGTACCAGTGGTGTGGGAACCGTCCCCGCCATCGCCTACACCTTCAACGGTGTGCAGGTGAAGATCGTGGATGGCGTACCCGTATCTACCGAGCAGATTGATGGCTCTGTCAATGGCCAGTATGCGGTCTTCATCAAGTTCCGCACTTCCGAGAAGCTGGTTCTGTCTCCCTTCATCTTCTCTGAGGAGCACAGCTACGATACTGGCCTGTTCGGCATCAACAACATCCAGATGGTGATGAACATGCGTGACCCCAACAGAGTTCTGCGTCTGCGTGATAGTGTGGTGGGGACCACTGAGAAGCTCTACTACGCAAATGCAGCGAGCGGACCAGCTGCCTATCTGCCACCAATTTCCTACAACAACAACGTGGCCACTGGCGCATTCCGTGACAGTGTGGTGAATGTGCAGTTTATCACCCCATCTCTGTCCATCCCTCTGCCTCCTAAGAGCGTTGTGCCCTACATGGAGTTCCCTCGTTTCATCACACAGATCCAAAGCACTACAATGGGAGCGGGTGAGACCAAGCAGCTGCAGAGCTCTACCATCACTCTGCCACAGATTCCCGATCTACTGATCATTTACGTGAAGGCTCTGGCAGACCCTGCGACTACTGCGACAGACAAGTCTCTGGATCCTAACCTCCCCCAGTGGGGGTCTGCTCACCTCCCCGTGGAGACAAGCATTGACGGCGGCCGTACCACTAACCCTCTGTCTGTGAATTTCGATAACTTCAGCGGTCTGCTGTCTTCTCAGACAACCGAGCAGCTGTATCACATGTCCGTGAAGAACGGTCTGGATATGGACTGGGCATCTTGGAGCGGTGTGGCCCGTGTGCCAACCGGTGCAAACGGTGCGCAGATTGGAACTGTGGGCGGCTTCCTAGTGCTGAAGCCATCCGTGGATCTGACCCTGCAGGAGGGGCAGGCACCTTCTCTGGTGGGTAACTTCACTCTGCAGTTCAATCTGCGTGTGCGCAACACCTTCCCTTTCAGTGTGCAGCCTCAGATTTTCATCATCACAGCAAACTCCGGCTTCTTCGAGAGCATCCGCGGCAGCTCTCGTATCATCAAGGGCGTGCTGTCCGAGCAGGACATCATTTCCGCACCTCTCTCCCCAGCTGGCACTCGCGAGGGTCTGGCCCGCATGATTGGTGGCAAGGTGATGGCTATGGCTAACAGACTGGGAATGGTGAAGAGTGGGGCACAGAAGGAAGAGAAGAAGGAAGCAAGGGAACACCAGATGGCCCCCGAGCCCCGAATGAACTCTGGACGCAGGGGTCTCCAGTCTCGCCTAATGTAAGGTCTCCGAGATTTCGTAATACTATTTTTCTCGTTCGTAGCCGCATGGCGGCTTTTAACGAGCCAAACAAAATATTGTTCATAGGTATAGCACAAAATGGCGGGCCTTGACAGTCTTTCGAACCCACTAGAGCGTATCTATTTGATGAATGGCGCAGGAAGCTTTTGTGGATATGTGAAGACTGATCCCATAACCAACAACGCTGATTGGAATGTGGATCAGCAGTATTTCATTGGAGACAGTTGCCGCTCCCCACTGGACGGATTTACCTATGTATATACCGGCGGCGATCTACCAGCCCCCCCAGCAGCCCCCCCTAACCAAGATACCGGCCCTATCACTTCCAAGCGCGGAGGTGCTGACCCATCTCTGGCTGAGGTAGCAAATGGAGGCGACTGGCTGCGTACTGCGCCCCTTTCTAGCGATGTGGGAAGTCTTGCACCAGTGGTGACACCCGGGGCCTCTTGGACTCTAACCGGTAACGTTCTAACACTCCCTGCGGCAGCTAGTGCGAAGTACATGGCGGTTGTTCATGGCTCGCTGACACTTGCTGCCGGCTTCAGTGCTGCAGATTGGTCTACTCTCACTCTAACCCCGAGCGGCACTGGTGCTGGGGCTGTGAATCTAACACTCAACGCTACAACAAACGCCACACCCGTCCGTTTTGGTCAGTCTGTTGTCTTCACAACTGGAACCGGTGCAGCCCCCTTCACTCTGACAGTGAGCGGAGCATCTGCAGGCACTGCTCCTACAGCTGTATCCCTAAGCGTGGAGGTCATCCGTCTGCAGTAAAAAGATAGCAGTGTATAGATAAGCAGAATGTCTCTGCTACCATTAGAAAACCCCTTGACCCGTCTGAACCTATTCCCGAATACCATGAATTATCGAGGAGGATGGTCGGCAACGGTACAATACTATGCAAATGATGTTGTAATCAGTGTTGCTGATTCCAAGACCTATATTCTCACGGGGAAAATAGCAATATTAGGAGGTGGAGACCCCTCTACGAATGCGGACTGGGAGACAATTGCTTCAACTGGGACAGGAGTCCAATCTGTTACAGCTGACGCGCTTACTGGTGTAGAGAACATTGGAACGGCCCAAAACGTGGTGTTAGTAAATACGGGAGTTATCTCTGTGACTACTAACACTCTGGATGGTATAGAAAATATCGGTACAGCACAAAATCAACAACTAGTGAACACAGGAGTGTTATCTGTCACCACTGTCCCTTCCTCTGGTATTAGTATTTCTGGTCCAGCGAATAAACCCATTCTCGCCAATGACGGTGTTATTACTGTTACAACCCTTCCTGCATCTGGTATTAGTATTACTGGCCCACCAACTAACCCCGTTCTTGCAAATGACGGGGTTATATCTGTAGTACCATCAACGGGTATTAGTATTACTGGACCCGCTAGCGCACCTACTATTGAGAATACCGGTATAATTACTATAACTGCTGGAACAGGGATTTCTGTATCTGCAGGTCAAAATCCATCAATTGGAAACACTGGTGTGATTAGTTGCTCTGAAGCGGTACCCCCCGCAAATGGTGGACTACAAATCACCGGCACTGTAACCGCTCCCGTCTTCGCATGGGGTCCTCTTGCGAGCGGCACTGTCCAGATCTTAAATCCAGCCGTGACAGCAACAGTAAATGTCCCTTATCCTCTCACAGCCACCAGTGTTATCATGCTAACATTTTACAATGATAATGTGATACCTCCCGCGAGCCCATATAACGCTAATCCAGTAGGTGGTCAAACAGTCTGGTGGAACTTGACGGCTACACCGACACAATTTGAGATCCAGCTAGGAAATACACCTGCGCCAGTTGACGCATATATATCTGTCAAATGGGCTCTCTTGGCTGTTTCATTATAATATAAAATCACACACCCTTATAGACATGCGATTCATTACTATACACAACAGTCTACCGGCCGATGTGTATAGCAATATAGCCCATTTAGCAAACCTCCCTACCATAACACTTTTAGCGCCAGCATGTTCGGAGAATAGTCATCAGATTTCCAATTACCTCGTATCTTCGTGTGCGACTTCCAAAAGCGATCCCTCTTGGCCGCAGCCGTTCCAGAAACAACCTCCTTATTCCTTTCTAAATGAGACCACAGAGCAAAATCATTGTACCCCACTCTCCCAAATCGGCGCACCTTTCCCTCTGGTGTCTGAATCTGCAATTTATGAGTTGCATCATCGCTGAACTCAATCGTATTCCCCTTGTATCCATTCCTCTCTGCTGCCCTTCGAGCATGGGCTAGATAGTCCTCTTCATCGACACCCATTTTCTCTAATTGTCTTTTAAACGTGGATTGAATCGATCCACCTTTGAAAATCCGGATCTTGTGGCGGTCGTAATACTGGAACATATCACCAAGCGGCCCCGGTAGATAACTCTTGAGATAATACTTCCATATCGGCTCTGCTGTCGTGCGCACCTCAACACCCGGAATCTTGTGACCAAACCATTTGTAAAGCGGGTCGTCCTTGTGATAGATGCGATTATGGAGAGGATTACCTCCCATCTCCTGCGGCTCAACAAGTGGATTGTAACTAATCCCGTTCTGGATTAGCCTATCGCGCAGGAATAAGTCTAATATCGCGCCACCAAGACTATGACCCGCCCCAATGTAGCGATACTCTGGAGGTGGAAGTCTCTTCTGAATAAACAGGAGCGTTTCGCGGTCTTTCTTGTATCGAGCACTATCCCGTAACCTTCCAGCAAATGCTGCTATATCTGCTGCGAGATCCGTGCTATCGCTCAATTCTGTTCCGCGAATGGCAACTACTACGAGATTTTCATGGAGATAGAACTTGAGTGTAGGTGTAGAAAATATCAATGTAAATGGCCCTATCTGCTTGCGCGTCTTCCCCGGATATGCGGATTGGGCCATTTGCTGTAAAAGGGATTTATGGATAGCGCCACCGACCAAAGAACCATTGCCAGTGTCAGCAAATCCTTCATCACCATAGGAACTCATCTCATGTAGAGTCGGATTTTTATGTAGCCACAATCCTATAGGAACGTCCTATAGGAGTGTGTCATTTAGATTCTGTAATATTTATGCCTTCTCGAATACAAATCCGCTACTCGTGCGCCTCTTGATGATAGCGCCATCGCGAATGAGTTTTAGAAGCTTGTGACCAAGGCTCTGGGCTGTCCTACAGTAAGGCAGTTCCTCAGCAACACAGAACTGACGGTATGCTACAAAGAACTCAGTGGCTGCGAGAGGCTTGCCATCCCACTGTTCTACAAAAGCCTCCTCGGATGTCTTCTCGGCATCCACTGTTGCGGACTGGAACTCAGAATAGGGTAGGATTCTTGGATTGAAATTGGAGATATCATGGCCAGCGAGGAACTTCCCAATAGCAATACCCGCCTCTGGAGTGAATAGAACTCTGCGAACCCTATCCCAGAACTCCCTATCACCTACTTTGATAGGAGAGCAATTTGAGATCACAAAGCGTCTCTCGCCATCAGTCATCTCCACGGGACATGCTCCATTGCTAGTGAATACAAGGCGATTGTAGTTGCGCACAGAAATGGCCTTCTGGCACTTGGGATTGAACACCTCGGTTGTATTGGTAATGATAGACTTTAGCTTGTCAGCATTGCGGACACAAATGCCACGATTTGCCTCCTCTAGCTTACAGAGAAACCTATTCTGGCGACCAGTATCATGGCCATCGAAGAACTGCTCGTTGCTTCCGTAATTGAGAGAGTAATCCTTCCCAATAACGAATTGCATTAGGAAATCAAATAGAGTGTCCTTACCACAACCCTTGCGACCGCTCATAATGAGCGCAACGCCCGGCAAGTCAAAGGGCTTCTGGATTAGATGAGCAAGCCAGTTGAGAATATACTCTTGTTGGGATGCCTCTCCCATCAGCGCAATCAGCTCCATGAATAGCGCAAGAGCCTCTGAACAACTATCCTCTCCATCCTTCTCCCAAGCGAAATGGGGAGACAGTACGAAGGTGGATGGGTCAGTAGAAGGCTCCATTTGAATAGTGCGAATACAACGCCTAGTCTCATCCTTCCTCCAGATATCAAAGAAGGGAGTGAAGTCCTCGAACTTCTCAGAATGCTTGAAACGCCAATGGCTTAGGTAAGCCTCCCTAGCATGCTCCATTGACATCCTCTGGATTTCGTTGCCATGAATAGCCACCATCTCATTCGTGGGCTCGTAGTAGAAGTTAGTATCCTCAAAGCGAGCCTTCATCTCGGTATATGCCTCGCGAGTGATACCCTTGACAATCTCCTCAGATGCGAGTGGCATGTCAAATGAAACGAACTCCTTCTCGACAAGTTGAATATCATACCCATTGAGTTGTAGAACCTCCTTCTCGGTCGCACGGATGTCGGCGTTCAAGTCAGCTCCCTCCCTGCGCCTCACCATTACACCATCATAAGCGAGAACATCTACATTCCATCCACGACTCTCAAATGAGGCCTTCATGGTCAGCATACACTTGCGCTCCTCTGTCTGGAGAATATAGGAAAGCAGAGAACCATAGACGCTCTTATCCTTCTGGGTCTTGCAATATGCCAATAGTTCAGCATGCTCAGAGAGAGATGCGAGATATTTGGAGAACTCGCGGACTTCCTTTGCGAGGGGAATGAGAAACTCATTGGTTGTAATGCCGCCATAGAGGACTCTGATAATCTCGGTCTTTGCCTCGTCCCTAGACCCACCAGCAACACGTAGGAACTCGTCACGGTTGCGACACAGCCTACTAATCTCTGGTAGATCCATCGAATGATGCTTATGGGCGTATTGCTCTAGGAGTACTGGATGGCAATTGACTACATCAATATCATGGTAGTAGTCCTTACAGAGGGTACCCCTACATTCCTTCTCTAGAGTCTCTAGGGAACCCTTAGTGCCAAAGAGTCTGCCATATCCTAGAGAACCGGCCTTCTTCTTAGATAGCGAATAGGTCACGGTCTGCTGGCATTCCACAGTCCCCTTCTTCTTGTTATTCCACAGAGACTGTAGGATAGCGGCTTGACCCGGATCAAGCTCAGCTCTGCGATTCCATAGGAAGCCTAGACCACGACGAGAGAACAGTTGGGTGCAAGACACAGAGGGGGAGTTCATTCTACTAGTAAGTAGGTAATTATTTTAAGCCGGACCGGAATTACAAACCGCCGGACCGGAGGGAAAAACTGCCGGAGACTTTGCCTCCCAATGCGCTATCTCATGGTCGATCCATTGCCTTGCTTCCTCAGCTGAATAGAAAGCTCCACTCTTTATGAGCCCTTGATAGTGATACTGAGCAGAATATCTCCCATCTACTCGATTCTTCAGCTTGTATATGAATCTACCTTTTACATGAGGGATATATAGATTGGCTATCCCGCTATTTCTAGGCATTATATAGGGGATATGCCGGACTTCTTTACGCCTATGCCATATTTACCGGAGAGTAAAGAAGTATTAGCATATATTTACCTATATGTAATAGCTTTTTATTACCACAGCGCAATTTAACATTAAAAAAACCGGTTTTTTTAATGTTAAACTGCGCTGTGGTAAAGGGAAATGCTTACTAATACGTAAATATATGCGAATACTTCTTTACTCATTGGTAATTAACTCGCGGATAAGCTCAAAGGACTTGGTAAAAACCGAACAACCCCATGGTAATGCTTAACGCGGGCGTGGTTTTCAAGTCCTTTGAGCTTTTAATACGAACTCTCTTAAAATGAAGAATCGATATTCTTGAGCAGTGTGATAATGCGCGCCTTTGCATTCCTCACCTTAGTATCCTCTCGAGGATTGTATGGGCCACCATACTCTCTAGGAATGCGAGACCCTAATTGCCTCAGCTTTCCAATTGTATTGTATTCCCTATTGAATGTATCCCTATCCCTTGGGAGATTGTTCCTCTGGAATATGCCATCTAGTCCTGCAGAGGATTGAGCTCCACGTGGAGCGCCACTGCTATCCTCACGACGAGGAGGTAAATCAGCGAGGCCATCGCCATTTTCATCCTCATAGACTGGGGCTGAGAGTCCTCCTAGAGGTATGCCTCCTAATCCTGCGGGACGTGCTGCTCTCGCTGGCTCTGGTCCAAGTGGCCCACTATTCTCAGCGATATAGTCAGCGAAGAATGGGAGATTTGTGCGCTGCATACCCTCAGCCACTTGCGCCGCTGTGAATCCACGCTCTACTAGTCCATCTGCCACCTCCTTCACGAAGTTATTAGGATTTGGATACTGTAGCTTCACGAACTCCTCTACATCGTCAGTATCTGCAAATCCAAGGTCTTCTAGTACTCTCTTAATCTGATCATCCACAACATCTTGTAGAATCAACCCATCCATTTGGGGAGCTTCTTGAGCATTGGGGTCGATTCCAGACATGCCTAGAGGCTGTACATAGGGAGGGAAGGCGTCCCGCTCCCTATCTGCATTCTCGCCGAAATACCCAGAATCACCATAGATGACTTGTCCATTACGCTCGCCAAAACGCTGACGCTGTGGGTCCTCATTGCGTCCAGCAAGAGGTGCGCGAGGCATGCCGC
>Ga0247723_1000568_pt1 | contig 24908 bp, 54 predicted proteins | sample MSEWelMarce5H_FC_FD_189079 | JGI IMG/M metagenome (GOLD analysis project Ga0247723, IMG submission 189079) | Subsurface sediment microbial communities from gas well in West Virginia, United States - MSEEL Well Study Marcellus 5H_FC | ecosystem: Environmental > Terrestrial > Deep subsurface >... | reverse complement strand
CAACGACTAAGGTCGTGCGAACTAACGTAGAATACGTAACACTTCGCAAAGAAGGGTTCTATGACATTATTGCAAAGTATGTCGACGGAGTAATAGTAAAAGAATTTAAGATACCAAACTATTTCAAATGAAGATATTTAAAATTGAGGTAGTGGCAGATGACGGCTCGTCAAGTGTTCACAAAGTGCAAGCGTTTAACGCATGGCACGCAATCGATTTGCTGTACTACAAGTATGGCATGGAAAAAATTCAACCAAATAGAAATAAATACAAACAAGCGAAATGAAATTGACTAAACAAGAACAGCGTATCCAAACGACAACGTGTTGGATGCTCAACGCAATGTGGGCAGTAATAATCGTCATAGGCGTGTACCACAAAGACCTTAAGAAAGAGAATAAACAATTTAATACAGCAAAAAATGAGACAATTTTTAGTAAGTAGTAGAGCGCAACACGCAATAAACCTAGTAACAGGTTTGTATAGTATTATGGGCTTTATGATAATGTTTATAGCCGATAATCAAGAACTAGAGCAATACCTATGGATAGGTGTCACTGCGAATGTATCAGTGATTACGTTCCTAGTGTATAACATTTGGGTGTCAATGGAATTAGATAAGAAAAGAAGAGAACGAACATTCTAATAAAATAAATTATGTCAGAGAAAATTAAATCTTGGAGAGGTAGAAGCGTTCGCCTCAAGCCCGAATACATTGTAAAAAGAATGGAATTTGACGGACACTACGATGAGGAAGAAGGTACGTGGGTAACGGATAAGAGTCTTCCTATGGTAGAAGAATTTTACATCAACTGCCCATTGTCGAATTTCATACACGACCCAAACGATGTGTTCGAAGTCGCATCAGATATGTACGGTATAGACCTATATGGGTACACATCAAAATCATTTGAGGTAGGTTCAATAGAGCCTACACATCAAATTATCCTCAGACGTAGTAGTGGGGTAGACTATCCGTATATATGGGACGCAAAGTACTTCGATGTGGTGCGTAAGGAACTTGTATGGGTAAAAGACGAAGAGTTCAACCAGTAATGTAATCAATAATCTAAAATAAAGTGAACAAGTTAAAAAACACAAAAAAAGAATGGGTACTATGGACAGTCTATGGTACTACAATGGTAACTATCCTAGTTGTGCTTGCATCGTGCGGGCTAATCGGGAAAAATTAAAAGATATGAAAAGAGTAACATTGTACATAACAAACTCTTGGTATGAATCACAAGAGATTGAATTAGGCGTCTTCTCAAACGAGACAATAGCAAATGAATTTGCCAATAGAGTAAGCTATATAATCGAACAAAGTAAGTCCAACGATGTTCATATTGACCGTCTTTTTGATATTTTACTAACTGACTTTGAATGCTATGTAAATGTATCAACAGTAGTGTCAAATGACAATTTAGATGCGTGGGACGCACTAGAGAATGCGCAAAATGAAATAGGGTTAATGAGGGCTTAATCACTCTCCAAGCAAACAATTTAATTCAACCAAAATGGAACGAGAACACATCAAACAAGTTAGAAGTATCGTAGAAGAACTTCAGATGAGTCCAAGGGAGTATAATATCTACATATCTCACAAAGAACATAAAGCAGACTATTCAGAATATGTTAAAGCAACAACTCCAAATCATATCATTACGCTATGGGATTACGACCTAGGGTCTTACAGATGGGGTGAAATAGACAAATACAATTTGTTTATATCTGAAATACATAACCCTGATAGCGAGGATTATTACGAACAACTGTTCTTATCAATCGACCTAGATACGATGGAGCAAACGAAATTAGAAGTAAAAATAAAATAGTAAATCAATTAAAAACAACCAAAATGGAACAAGGAACAAACTTAAAAAATGAAGTACTAACAAAGCGTGAATACTTCGCTGCCATAGCTGTACAAGGAATGATTGAGAAAGCAACACTTAGCTTGCACGGCAATGTGTGGATAAATGAAGACAACAAAAAGAATATGGTAAGAATTGCCGTAGAGATAGCAGACAAATTAATAGAAGAATTAAATAAATAAACCAAAGAACAATGAGAAATCTATTCACCTATGGGACACTGCAAAAGCACGATGTCCAAACTGAGTTAATCGGAAGAACTCAAGACGGATTAGTAGACGCAATCGAAGGATTCGTAGTAACAAACGACTACTTTGTAGATGATGACTTTTACCCACGGCTTATCCCTTTCTTAAATGGGATTGTGTATGGTAGGATTATGCATTTCACAGATGAAGAAATAGCAGTGCTAGACGAATACGAATCAGAGGCATACGAGCGAGTAGTAATCACAACAAAATCAGGCAGAGAGGTAGAGGTATATATGCCAGTTCAACAGTAATCAATTAACAACCAATAAAACAAAATGACAATGGAAACAAAAAATTTCTTCGTAAAAAATGAGTTCTCTAACAGCGACGCAGAGACAGTATCAAATGACAGATGGTGCAAGCTTATTCGCTGGATGAATGGCCTAAGTAGCACACAGTTCAGAGGCAATATTCTTAATGACTACTATGGTGTGCGTGACGATGGCTCACCCAATTCACGTAGCTGGATTAACGCAGACGAGGCAGTAATATCATTAGATGAGGCCTTATTGCGTATCAATTACGATATGTTCAATAGTCGTAAAAACTTTGTGGTAGAATGTACTGACACTATGAACACAGATTGGCGAAAGTTCATTGACCTACTTAATGATGCATACAATGTCAGTTATGACGGAGATTTGTTAGGTCATCATTACGGGTTAATAGAAGGCGACCCTAAGTGCTTAGGAACAGTTGGTATGTCTAGCCACCGACCTATGGTCTTGCCTATAGATGAGGGCACAGCACTTCTTGAATACATTATTAACAAAAAACAAATAGATATGGAAACAATGGTAACAACTTACAACGGTGATGAACACCCAGCATCAGATTGCGTGGTGTTAGACAATGAATCAGGCAATGGCGGTGAGTATGCGCTCAAAATTGAATGTGTGTACAGCCGTGTACATGGTGGGTATATCTTGCAGTCTGAAGCCGCACAAGATGCACGAGGTAACTTCTTTGTCCAAGACAATGAATCTGACCTAGACTATGTGTGGTCAGACCACAACGATGCGTACATCAATACAAACTGGAACGACACCGTTTATGGTTACACCGGGCACAGCGAAGAGTATTTTATGTCAGACAACTATGTCTACGTTAATGGAACTTACTTCGTAGACTCAGAAGTAGCCAATGACCACGGCTATCATTATGACGATGATGAGGATGGGTGGTATCACGAAGATGATGAGCGACCTGCTCGTGTGTCTCGATGCAACAGCGGTTATCATAGCGGGCGTGGGCGTGAGTTCCGTGCAGGCAATGCCAAGTTCACGATAGGTGTAGAGATTGAGAAGGAAGATGATGTGGCAGGTCTCATTCATTGGAGCAAGGTATATAGCAATACCGGTTGGATTAAGGAGAATGATGGTTCTCTTGATAACAATGGCTATGAGTTAGTATCACCTGTATTCGACTTGTTCAACGATGGTATGGACAAGGAGATTGACGGTTCAAGTGACCTGCAAGAGTTGATTGATGCAGAGTATTCAGATAACTGCGGTGGGCACATCAACCTAGGCGCTACTAACTATACGCCAGAGCAACTGTTCGAGGGGCTATCATCCTTTATGCCTCTGTTATACACGATGTATCCACATCGCATTGATAGAAGCTACTGTCAAGCCAAGAAGAAGTACAACTATCGCTCACCTGACAAGTACTCAGCTGTGTACATCAAGCATAATGTAGTAGAGTTTAGAATCTTCCCTGCTGTACGCAGTGTCAAGAATCTATTGTGGAGACGAGACTTGATTCGCATTATGTGTGACAACATCAACAAGTCTGAGCTTGATGTACTCAAGATGCTTGTCAATCAGAATAGCAAGTTGTACAAACATCTGCGTAAGATTTACTCGCAAGATGTATTGCTTGAACGCACTAAGCAGTTCATTATGTACACTGAGCGCTTCAATGATAAGAAGTTGCCACCTATTGACCCTAAGAAGTTCAAGAAGGGTGAGGACAATATCACTGATTCAACTGAAGACCTAGGGGCATAAGCTCCTAGGTTAATAACCAACCAACCAAATAAATTTAACCAATAAACAAATAGAAATTATGTGTATCGCAATTCTTAACACAAAGGGAGCTACCCTTAAAAAGCAACTATTGAAGAACTGTTGGGATAACAACGGAGATGGGGCAGGTATGCTCTATATCAATGACTATGGAATGATGGAGGTATTCAAGGAAATGAAGTCCTTCGATGTATTCTATGACAAGTACAGCGAGGTCAAGCGTATGTATGGCAAACGCAATATCGTATTGCATTTCCGTATCAGTACCCATGGTGGCATCACGGAGAGCAACTGCCACCCGTTCATGGTACACCAGGACTTAGGCTTTGTTCATAATGGTATGATTTACAATGTGCCTACTAGCAAGGTTCATTCAGATACCTATATGTTCAATGAAGTTATACTTAAGAAACTTAAGGAAGGATTCGAGTATGATGAGGATATCCTTGATATGATTGAGGTGTATATCGGTAGCGGTAGCAAGCTTATCTTCCTCAATGCTCAAGATGATTGGGCTATTGTTAATGAGAAGGCAGGTCATTGGGCTATGGAATGCTGGTTCTCTAACTCTTCATACAAGCAGGTTAACGATTGGGTTGACTATGGCGGTACGAAGAAGTACAAGTCTAATGTATATGGGTATGGCTCTTATGGCTATGGTACATACAATAGCAAATCATATTGGGCTGATACCCCTGCTGCTGATAAGCCTGCTAGCAAGTCTTACTCATTGACTGATGACAATGATGAAAAACTGTTCGACCAATGCTCTGATTGTGGCTGTCATCTATATGATGCCAAGGAATTCACGGCAGGTAAGTGTGAATGGTGTATTGAAGAGGAGACTGTACTAGCCAAGAAAATATATGAAACAACTCACGAAGGTATCTGTGAGTGCTGTGATGCTTGGGCTAATGTAGGATACCTTGCAAACTATGACGCATTCGTATGCTCAAAGTGTGAGGACAGCTTGGAAAAGGACATGGGTGACTACGGAGCGTAGTCATCCACTCTCCACAAACTAAAATTCAAAACATATGAAAAACTATTTTATGATAATAGAAGGCGGTATAGTATTACTATATCACGGCAGAGTTTATCAATTTAATCTAAATGATGGAGACACCGAAGACTATTGGAACTCATTCACATACAATGGCAAGGAGTTAGATATTAACTACTTCCCCGTATTAGATTCGTTCACGATATATAAAGTCGTAGATGGCCATATAGACACATCTCAATTCGAGACGGCTGAATATCTTGGCAATCTAACTTATAAGTACGTAGTCGTAGATGTGGCGAAAAGGTCTATGAGTGATGAATACATAAGAACGTACGAAGACAGCGGTGAGATAATTCTGTATGACACTTATCTGTCTGGACGAATCAATGTAAACCCTACTGAAGCAGTGATACTTGCATCAGGTCTATGTTACCAAAAATTAGAAACATTATTAACGCAAATGAAAAACAATTATGAACGAGACAACTTACGAAGAGGTGCATAATGTAGCCGTGTCGCTACAATATTATGAACTGACTGAAGCACAGGTCGAATATGTAATCCAAAACTTCGACGAGATAGCAGAGAGAGACCCATCAGGCGATAGGATACTATGGATTGAGCAGTTAATTTATGAATTTGACGACCACTGCAAATGAAAAACTTAGACAAAGCAATACTAGATACTTATAGGCAACTGTATGCTAACGCAACGCCTCCTGCTGACTTCGATAAGCTATTAGATGAAGCACCGTTGAATGAACACGGACAAAAAGTAATATACTTTATGGCTTACGAAATAGAGGAGGAGGTACACGATAGGATAATGCAGGATGCTATGAAGAAGTATAAGATTAAGCATAAGATATTGAAGAACGCATTCAAGTTCACAATAGACTTAGGTTGTTCACCACGAATTAAAAATAAAGAATTATGAAGACAGCAGTAGAATGGTTAGTCGAGATGCTAGAACTTGAAAGCTTTGCAAATATTAGTACCTATTCAATAGCTTGTATTGAAAAAGCAAAAGAAATGGAGAAGCAACAAGTTATTGACGCTTATCAGGCAAGTCATATATCAATGATGACGGCAGAGCAATACTATAATGAAACATTCAAACAACAACGAGATGGAAGTAATACTGACGAGTAAAGAATCATTGCTCAACGAGCTGACTAAGATGGACATTGTAATGTATCGTAAGCGTGGGCTAGCAGACATAGGTAAGTATGCTCATGAGCCACCCGGATTTAGGGTAAAGTTGTATGACATCTACAGTAAGTTGTCGCTCGAAGACTTGCAGGTCATGTACGACATGAAACGTGAGCGATATCAAATTAAAAAGTAACCAAGTAAACAGAGTAATATATGAATGAAAAAGAAGAAGCACAATGGATTTTCGACAATATGTTGGAAATCATAGGCGATGAAGAGAAGGCTAGGTTAGCCTCAGCATTCCTTGCAGAACAAATGGTATATGAGATTGTGGATAACGCAGGCGTAGCTGAGCGCTCACAGGGATGGCAACACATCTATCAGATGCTAATGAATAACGAAATCAAATAGTATGAACAAAGACAAAGAACAAGCAAGCGTGAGGATATGCGTAGGCGCAACACACGCAGACAGAAAGTATTGGTGGACACAAGGTCGTGGAAGCTACAATACAGCGTTAATTAACAGAATAAGTGAAATCAAAAGAAACTATTATGACAACACAAAGAATCAAGCAGCAAGTAAGTAAGTATGTATCAGCACTAGAGTATGTGCGTGACAAATGCGGTAAGAATGGTAACAACTTAGTCACCGCAGATTTTAGGCGTGACACTGGCCTCAATGCCGTAGCCGTCAAGGGTATGTTACATTTTGGATACATCAAGAAGATTAGTAGGGGTAAGTATATGTGGACAGCGCCAGATGTTGTTCAGCCTATTATGGCTAGGAATGTGTACGAGTTTGTCAAGGAATACTTTAGAAGCAATCACGAAAAACGTAATAGTTATGTCGAAGAGCAACCTATTGAAAACCCTATTGAAGATATGCACGAAGAGCCTGACTATGTATCAGGGCTTATAGCAGAAGTTCAGATGCTTGAGCGCATGAATCAAGACTTGAGAGATGCCTTCGAGAATGTCGCTAAAGAAAGGGATATGTACTGTTCATTGTACGATGCAGTATTTGAACAGTTGAGCGAGATGAAGGACAATCATAACGCAATCGTGAAAGATATTATGGATACACCACAGCTCATCTGCACATCTCTTGACAATGAACCTTCATCTAAGTCTTATTACTTTTTTGGATTGCCTATATGGTCAATTAAATTCAAATAATATGCTAGATAAAATAGCGTTTTTAGTAGTAATCATATGTCACATTGTATTAGATGTGACTATGGTTGCTTTCTTAGTAACTTTATTCTGGAAGTTAATCATTAACCCTTAAATTAGAGAGAAAAAAAGCATGACAGTACTCGAATTGTTGGTAGACAATCTACCCGATGAATACATTCAAGCAGTAATCAATAACATCAAGGATAAGTCATCGCTTCATAATGAGGCGACTAATATATCAGCTGAGTTGTTGTCGCTGTTTGATTGGGAATCATCGAAAGAGGGGTACGACTTTTGGGAAGAGGTATTGGAAGCCATACTGATAGCAGGTGAGCTTCCACCCTTGCCCATAACGATTGGATACGCCCCATCCACAATGTTTTATTGTAAACATCAAATCTATTTGATGAATGTCGGTGATACCGGTATTCACGTATCATTTAACTTACCAACCGACGCAATCAAGCACCTAGAAGGTGAAAGAAAAGAAAAAGTTTTAGCATTTATTAACTGATATGAAAAATAATATTACATTTGTACGTCTAGCACTTCCAAATAAAGACGCATCAGATTAGGATTTTACTTGTTCTATTGGTTGGAACGAACCCTCGGTCGATGCATAGGAAGTGCTGACTGAGGGTTTTTTATTGCCCTTAACATAGGGTGTTGTCTGCCATTGAACATCATTATCAAAAACAATGTCTCACAATGAACGCTTGTTCCGAACAACAAACCCTGCTCTGTCTAACGCTTGACAACAGGTACTGCATACCGAAAGGTAATGGAATCAAGTGAGCCAAATAGCCCATTGCTTAGGCAAGAATAAATAAGAAAGGGTCGCAGAGGGAAGTGTCATTGGTTGGGAATCTTAATTAAATACTGTGTATGGTATATGCAGTATAAAAGCGAAGCTATATGAAGAAAGAAAGAATAACAATATGGGTAATGCTATGGGAATTAGTATGGTTCTCATCAGCAATGGTACTAGGAGCAATGTTAATGCTTATGTATATGAAAACAAAAGAAAAGAAAGAAGATGCTAAGCAATCAGCCTATCTCTTTGAGGAACCTATGGACTGGTCAACAGACACCACTCTCCACAGAGGCAAGCGTGACTACATCGAATATTTATTTAACAAATCAGAAGAACAATGAAAGAAACAGCAGTAATTCAACTGACTAAAAGACTGTTTGGAGATATTGGTAATATACCTCCAGATATTCAGAGAATCATAAGAGAGGTGGAAGAAATAGAGGCCAATCAAATGATTTCTTTTGCGGAAAACTATTACAACTTTTATACCTGCAATTATCTTGGAAGGTTGAAAAGGATAGAAGATTACTACAAGCAAACCTATAAAAAACCAGGACAATGAAGACAGCAGTAGAATGGTTGGTTGAGCAATTTGAAACCACAGAATTTATGTTTCACGATAGAAGCTCAATTATAAATAAAGCCAAAGAAATGGAGAAAGAGCAGATAATTAATTCCTTTGACGAAGCAATATTTCTTACTGGTGAATACGAACTAACTAATGGTGAACAATACTACAATGAAACCTTTAAATCAGTAGAACAATGAATGTAGTTTATTTTCAACCACCAGGAATTAAACCAGAGTACTGTGAGGTAGGGATGATTCACGAGTCAGACACTGATTACATTTGGTATATGGATGAGCCTTGTAAAATACTTATCAGCGAGGTTAAGATTATAGATAAAGACAGGGTGTCTTTTAATAAGAAGACAGGTATTTACTCAATTAAAAAAGAACAACAATGAAGACAGCAGTAGAATGGTTAGAGCAAGAGATTGGCAAGAAGAATATGGGAACATTCCTAGAGGACAAGATAAAGATTGCCAAGGAAATGGAGCAGAATCAAATCGGGAGTGCTTTCCTAGCAGGAGGTCAATCGGCCTTTAGCTTTAAAGGTAATGGAGAATTTAAAACAATAGAGCAGTACATTGAAGAAACCTATAAAAAAGAAGAGCAATGACCGTAGCAAAATTTTTAGAACACGTAGCAAACAAAGTTCCAGTGGAATGGGATAGGTATGTGGAAGATGAAGGTTCATACAGCGTGTATGGATGGATACAGCGTAGCGATGGTAAAAGAGACTTCGTGTTGGTCAATATAAAGGAAGACCTTGGAACTTATGTAAGTTTCGTCACATCATCAGCTAAGTACAGCAGAACATTAACCGAAGTCATATATGGGGAAACATCAGACCATATTGACTGTAAAAAAGTAGAAGATTTATACAAAGAACAATGAGAAGACTAATGATACTAGAGAAAATTATAGCGTGGGGATTGGTAATCCTGCTCGTTGTAGGGTTTGTCACAATGACAGCCTTGATGTTCTTCGGAGCATACACCGTATTTGAATTACTAATGAGTATTAAAAATCAGTGAAATGGAGAAATTACAAATGGAAATTGAGAAGACTAAGCAGAAGATTAAACACTGCAAAGTCAATGATATGCTTTATGACCTTGAGAGTTATGAGGCTAAGCTAGAGATACTAGAAGAAGAATTAAAAAAATATATTCAATAAATCTTTTGGTAATCAAAAATATATTATTAACTTTACAGACAAATCAAATGAGTTATGAACAAGGCGAAAGGAATCAAAGACTTAATGGAGTCTCAGCGCTACAAAATCAAGCACCTATCTAAAGCATTAAAAGAAGCGAATATCCCAGGGAACTGGGACTCCACACAGAACCTATACAATCTAACTAATGGCGAGGTTGTACCAAAAGATGCATATGTATATGTAGTAATGTCAAATCTATTGAACGTAGACATCAAAACAATCCTTAATAGGTACACAGCAGTAACACAAGTAGAAGAAGAAAGGTTCACCCCAACAATAGTTGAGTCATCAATCACAAGAGACATTGAGCTTGACTGGTAATTAGTAATCAATAAAAACAAATAAGTATGAAAATTAAATTGTACAACACATGGAAACAGTGGGGAGTAGTATGTCTTACCCCTATGGTAGCGATTGACTTTGATGACAAAGTAATCAGAATTGCCTTTATTATTTTACAAATTGAAATCACTAAAAACAAATAAGTATGAATTTTAATGAGTTATCAAGACCATTGGATATTTCCGATGTAGACTTCCGTGTCCAATCTATTAACAATGGTGGCTATGCTACAATCCTTGCGTACAAAGATGCTAGGGTAGATATGAATAGACTAGATGAGGTATGTGGCATAGGTTACTGGAAGCGAGACTTCAAGGAAATCAATGGCAAATTGTATTGCGGTGTAGCCGTGTACAACAAGGAAATCTCTGAGTGGATATGGAAATGGGACGTGGGTACTGAGTCAATGACTGAGGCAACCAAAGGCTTAGCATCAGATGCATTCAAGCGTGCGTGCTTTAACCTAGGGATTGGCCGTGAGTTGTATGACTACCCAATCATCAGCGTTAAACTTAACGAGAACGAGTGGACTAAGGATGGTGGCAGGCCTAAGCAGACTTACAATCTACATATCCGTGATTGGAAATGGTATTCAGAGTTCACTGATGGTCGCATTACATTCCTAGCGGCTAAGGATGAGAACGGAAAGGTTCGATTCAAATGGGGCGTTATGAAGCCGAAACAAGAAGAACCTGAGTACAAGGCTGCGGCAGCACCAGAAGTAGCAGCAGAACCTATCGTAGAGGCTCCTGTAGAGGTTGTGGCAGAGGTTACACTTACACCAGTAGTAGAGGAAGGGAATGTGCAAGGTATGTTGAAGCAAGAAATTGAGGTGCTAAATGATACCGAAAGACAACAAGCAATCACTTATTACGAAGAGATGTTTGGTAAGAAACCACACCACAAGATGTCTACACTTCGTATCATTGAAGAGTATCAGCGTGAGGTAGAGAAGCGTGAGGCTGACTTGAAAGAAGAAGCTACAGTTGAAGAGGCTGAGATTGTTCAGAATGAAGCATCAATCCTTGACTACTTGGATATGGTAGATGAGTTCAAAGACCCTGCTGAGTTTGTTAAGTGGGCTAAAGATATTGTCGCTCATTTTGATGGGGTAGACAGCGAAGCTGCTATTCAAGGCTTCAGACAAGTATGTAACGAGCATTACTCAAAATTAGTTAAGAGATAATGGATATATTCAAGGAAGATAATGATGTGCTGTCTATCGGGATAGACACCATCACAAAGGCCAATCTAAATCAGATGGCTTCAAACATAATCCACAATGTATTGAATGGAAATGCTGACGCACTGCACGAGTACATCAAAGCAAAGGCATTAGCAGAGCTAGCATCAATAATGGTTGATGGATTGAAGGAGTCAGCTGTCGAAGAGGCAGATAAGTACGCAGGTCAGGAGAATATCTTCGGTTGTAAGGTGGTAGTTAAGTCTACCCCTACAACTTATGACTTCTCACACGATGACGAGTGGCGCATACTGAACGAGAATGTAGAGGCTATGAAAGCTAAGATGAAAGAGCGAGAGGCTCAGATGATTGAAGCTACAAAGTACGCTGAGTTAGTAACCACGAGTGGAGAAGTTATACCGCCTGCGGAGGTAAAGAAACAAGGAGGTTCAACATTATCTATAACAATACCAAGATGAGTGAAGACAAAGATTTAAGAATGGAAACTGTTAATTTGTTGAGGGCCGTTATGAAATTATCATCGGCCCTTAATAATCTTGACAACTTAAGTACACCAAAGAACAAGTACTTGAAGTATAATTTCAAACGGAAAGCCAAGGATTGGTCTACCGTTATGGAGAAGCAAACATCAGCATTGATGATTGAGTTATTCAAAGAAGATGAAACATTGCTAATGGAAATCTATGATGCATTTGAAAAGTGTGATACGGTATGCGTATCTGATGATGAAGATAGACAGAACTTAGTTATCTTCTATGTCAAACTCAGGAGTGCTATGTGGGATATAGAGCAGATGAAGGAGTACAAGAACACTATGTATCCGTACATCATCTCTTTCTTCACAGGTGAGTTGCTTACTCAAATAGAAAAACAATACGCAGACATTCCTTTACTGCGAGATGCTGAAGGAAAACATATCAATGAAGTAATAAAATATTACAATGAAGTTGGGGAAAAGATTATGCACTATGCTGACAGTGCTGAGTGACACTGTAGCGATACTAATTATTTATTTAGTTTATAGGGATATGTAGTATGGAAGAATGGGTTGAGTGGATTGATAGAGCCACATATGAACACACAATGACCGTCTATGATAAACTTGCAGAGCTGGCTGTATCAAGCTATGATTTGAGCCGTAAAAGCCGTAAGGCTGAGCTTAAAGACCAGTGCCAGTATTTTTTCAAATGGTGGTATGCGAACCGAAATAGAATGGCTAAGTACAAAACATACGAGAGAATTGCCGAACTACTTAGGAAAGACCATACCACCGTTGTTCACGCCCTCCATTATCGTAAGCCTACATTGTTCTATGATGAGAATGTAAGATGTTTAAGGGATTTTTTAAGAAGCTAATATGGAATGGGTAAATTTGAACGAGACAATAGAGAAATACTTTGGCCCTTTTTGCGACGACAAGGTTCGTAATGATTTTATGAGGGCTGCCTCTGTAGACATTAAGAGTTTTGAAAAGACAGACAAGGAATGGATAATCAGCACATATAATTCTATCTTTGGCAAGAAGTCAAGGATAATTAGTGCCGCTGTCAATAAGAAGTACAATACTGTACTCAAAGCTTTTAGTCGTGATGAACTTGAGAAAGCAATGAAAGCTGCAAAGCAGGATGACTTTCACAAGAACAGCAACTATAAGTACTGCACCTTGGAATACTTCTCACGAGTAGACCAAGTGGATAAGTGGTTGAACGCTTTCACCGAGACCAAGAAAGAGCAATTCGTTTTGCCTAAGTTTAACATTAAACAATGAGTATATGAATCAAATGCAGATGCGTTCAGAGCAAATGGCTATTAACGCCTTGCTCACAGACCCTAATAGTATCCACGGTATTATGTCTTCCGTTTCTGCTGATATGTTTCAATTTCCAGTGAACAATCTAATCTTTAAGACGATTAGTGAGTTGTATATGGAAAACGAGCCAATCAATTTGCTCTCCGTTTACAAAGGTCTTAGGTCATCAAAGTCTCTACATAAGACAGATGCATTGAGCGATGTTAGCCGAATACATTCAATGTTTTCATCTGCTGAGAGGCTTGAGACTTCTACCGCAATATCAATGCTTATTGCCGAGAGTATCCGACACGAGCATATTGATTTGGGTAAACACATTATGGATGATGCAAACTCAGACTCGTACTCACCAGACAAGACGCTTGCCCTAATGCAAGACCACCTGCTTGACAATAAGTTCAAGGCGATACTCAACAAGAAGGAATACTCTAATGAGTCATTGCTTGATGAACTTGACAAGAAAATGGAGCAAGCGGCATCGCAGGACGGTATCAACGGGATACGAACTGGATACGATAGGTTTGACACTGTTACATCAGGTATGCACGCCACGAACTTAATCATTGTGGCAGCGAGACCCGCAATGGGTAAGACACAGTTTGCATTAGGAATAATGAAGGCGGCTAGCATTCGTGATAACTACAAGGGATTGTTCATCTCCTGCGAGATGGATGAGGTTCAAGTAATGAAACGGATAATTAGTGTAGACAGCGGAGTGAAAGGTTACTCAATAAAGCGAGGAAGATTACAGCGTGATGAGGTTCTGAGATTTGAAAAGTCAAGGAAGCGAATTGCTCAATCAAAACTAAAGATTGTGGCAGGCTCATTCACAATATCAGATGTGCTTTCATTGGTGTACAAGATGAAACATTCAGAGGGCTTGGATTATGTTGTTATTGACTACATACAGAAGATAACATCGCCAGGCACACAGAACAGAACAAACGAGGTCGGAGATGTTTCTAGGAAACTCAAGGATATGGCAAATGAATTGAAGATACCCGTCATTGCATTAGCTCAGCTCTCACGAGCAGTTGAGCATCGTACTGATAGGAAACCTATCCTCAGTGATTTGCGTGAATCAGGAGACATAGAACAAGATGCAGACATTGTAACTTTCCTTTATCGCCCAAGCTATTATATGTCAGTTGAGGAACGGGATAACAACCCTATGGCTCAAGATGGCTACTTGATAATAGCTAAGCATAGAGATGGAGAATTGGAGGATATACAGCTGAAGTTTGACTCAGATATTCCTGCGTGGTTAAATCCTAATAGAGATGACTACAAGGAAGAATATGTTCAATCAGCACTTACCCCTAACACTGGATTCGATTACCAAGGTTCACAACCATTTTAATATGAACAAGAGATTTTCAAAAGAACTATACGACGAATCAAACACAGTGGCTATGAGTACAGCTGTCACAATTTTAGAAACAATTTGTGACGGAAAAGCTTATAGACTTGATGTGCCACTGCATATGCAGGAAGAGTCATACAAGTCTCACGACTTTGTGATAAGCAGACTACACGACAAAGGAACTACTAATGTGTATGTAGAAGCTGAAAGAAAGCGTGTGTGGGGCACATCAGGTAAGTGGGAAGGGTTTGACACGATTGATGTACCTTATCGAAAGGCACAATCAAAGGCTGATTTATTCGTTATGGTCAATGCTAAGAATGATACTGCGGCTATAGCGAGGATGAAGGACATTGTATCCTCTCCAGTTGAGACAAAGAAGACAATATATACAGACGCAGAGAAGTTCTTCAAGGTTGGGTTAGACAAGTTTAAATTTTATTACGATGTCTGCTCAGTCAATAGGAGCAAGGATATGTATATGTTGAACTACTTTTCTAGTTGGACAGAGATTAAAGCTAACGGAGATTTATTTTAGTTAAAGAATTATGACACCAAAAGAGAAAGCACAAGAATTATATGCTAACTACTACAACAGAATAGAACACTGTTTATCTGAAGAAGCATCTAAGTTTGAGAAAGATATAGTAAAGCAATGTGCTTTAATTGCAGTAGATGAGATTTATAAATTGACTCTAAACATTGGACAACATTTAGAAGAATTTGAAGATAAGGCAAATTATTATTCTTATTGGGAAGAAGTAAAACAAGAAATAGAAAAGTTATGAGTGGAGGAAGATTTGAGTACAATCAGTACAAGATTAGAGCTATTGCAGATAGCATTGATTGGGAAATTAGAAGAATCGGTAAAGAGAAAACCGAAGAAGAACTAAAGAATGAATTTTGGAAAGACTCATCGTGGTATGAGCAATATCCAGAGGACAAGTTTCACAACAATTATCCAGAAGAAGTTGTTAGAGAATTTCATAAGGCCGTGTACATATTAAGGCTTGCAGAGATTTATGCACAGCGAGTTGACTGGTTACTTTCTGGAGATGATGGAGATGAAACATTCATTGAGAGATTAGCTGAAGATAAGAAGAAGCTTAAGGAATACTATCTATCAAATCGTCATGTATAAAAAATGACAAAATCTATACAATAGATTATTTTAATGTAAAAAAAATTTCTTACAATATGTAAAGTAAAATAGTTTTAGCACTATAGCCTTAAAAAGTAAAGAGTATTTAATGTTATTCCCTTAAAATGTTTGACATATTCGCAGAGAAAGAACAGCCTAAGCTGTACATAGCTGACATAGAGGTTCAAGTTGTAATCCCTGGCAGGGGAAAAACATCTAAGCCAACGGTCAGAAAAGTTCAATTACCAAGCAATCCTATCGTACTTATCAATGGAGAGTTTCCTACCAAGAGGACTGAAGCTACTTTCTTTAGAAAGGTACACTCAAACTACATTGGCAGGGGAGAATTTGATACAATCAAGTTTAAGATTACCAAGATGGACAACCTAAAGTTCTCGTCAAACCTAATGTATAAATTCGATTACGATAAAGATTGATAATAAATTTTGTATATTTGTAACAATAAATAAAGTATGGAAAAGCAATTACTACAAGTAAGAGATTTCCAAGCGGCATTTGGGGCAGAGATGCCATATAAACCGACAATGCTTGGGAAGAAAAGAGCAAGACTTCGACAAACACTACTTCAAGAAGAGGTGACAGAGTTAGCCGAAGCAAAAGATTTAACAGAGGTGGCAGACGCATTGACTGACATTCTGTACATTACCTATGGAACTATTCACGAGTACGGGCTAGCCGACAGAGCAGTGATGTTATTCGATGAGGTACATCGTTCCAATATGTCAAAACTTGACTTCGATGGTAAGCCAATCTTCCGTGAGGATGGAAAGGTTATGAAGCCTGAGACATATCTTCCTCCTAAATTACAGCCAATCCTTGAGCGTGACTTCACAGTGTATAAGGAAAGCGAGGTAATGAAAGAGATTGCTAAGATTGAAAAGTCAGCGACAGAAAAACGAATCATAAAAAGAATTTATGACAAGTTAAATTTATTTGATAGACTATTGTTCTGGCTTTACAACAAGACAGAGGCTAAGCTTAAGAGTAAGATTGAGGTTAAGTTCCCACAGACTATTGATGGAGAAATCGTAGTTCGAGTGTATCACAAGGAGTATGGGGTTTAATCGTACAAGAAAAAAATACGGTAATAAAAAGATAGAGATTGATGGGGTTAAGTTCGACTCTAAGTTAGAGATGATGTGCTATAACCTCCTAAAAGAAATGGAGTTCTCCTTTGAATTTCAGAAACAGATAACACTTGTAGACAAATTTAGATACAACAAGGAAGCAATCAGGGCAATAACAATAGTAGTTGACTTCGTTTTAGACCACGACGGAAAAATAATCTACATAGACACCAAAGGATTTGCAACGGAAGTATCAAAGATTAAGTATAAGATGTTACGGCATATGTTGAAAGACGAGGAGAACACCGATGTGGTTTGGCTTCACACACAAAAAGAAGTCAGTGAGTATTTGACAAAGTTAAAAGAAGAAAGATGAGTAGTTTGAACAAAGTGATGTTGCTTGGCAACGTCGGAAATGTAGAAGTGAAAGACCTAGAAGGAGGTCGTAAGTTGGTGCAGTTGTCTTTAGCGACATCTGATGGCTATAAGAAAGATGGCGAATGGGTAGACAAAACAGAATGGCACAAGTGTATCTTTGCTATCCCTGCCCTAGCTGAGCGTGCCGTTAACATCGGTAAAGGTGACAAGATTTATGTTGAAGGAAGTATCAACACGAATACTTGGACAAACAAAGAAGGAGAAAAGAAAGAGTTCAAGGAGATTTCTTGTACTACATTCAAGATGTTCTCTAAGAACAAGAACGCAGAAGAGACGGCTCCTACTCAAAAGCCTCAAGCTAAAGTGAGTGTGGCTGATGACAATGGAGATTTACCATTCTAAGTATCTGCTGCAACCCAGATAAACAAATAGATGACCATGAAATGAAACCTATTAAACTAAAAGTTCCCACAGTGGTACATGGATAAGGAACTTTATTTATTTGTAAACGGATATGCCTATCTCATCACTGCGTAAGATGTGGACACATTGCATAAGTGTATAGGCAAACGGTATAGGCGCATCAACTTCCACATTTCAATAGAACGCTGACAGCTCGGAAAGACGAGTAATATAGTCAGGTGGCGGAAGGGTAGACGCAGACCGTTGAAAGTTAAGTGGTTCAGAGTGATTCGTCTGATTGCCTAAATTAGTAAACATACAGGTTCGATTCCTGTCCTGACTACGAGGAGGTGACAACCATTATCAGCCTCAAATAGATAAGAGAGATAGCTTTTAGGAAGCAAGCTCAAATTGATGCGCAAAATTGGTGTTGGTGACGAACGGGGAGAGACCCGTACATAGTGCAATGGTGAAATGGTAAACACGAGGACAGCGTAATAGCTTATAAAAAGGTCTCCGAAAAAGTTGTAGGTTCGATTCCTGCTTGCACTACGCTTCATAAGCACAGCAAATAGTTTAGTTTAAGTACTTAGGTAAGGTGGCCACTACGGCTAGTGGCATTTTTTAACACATTGATATGGAATACGAAGTAGAATTGACACCGCAGGATATTGGAGAGATGATTACAATTATCCGTGTACAGCATTTAAGAATGCACGTTCAACCATTCGCTGAGAAGATTGGATTACAGGAAAAGGTTTTGCTTTCTACTGAAGATGGAAACGGGCCTCACGGCTTACTTACTCTAAAGAAGATAGCTACAGCTTTCCCTAACGTAAGAATCACAGTTAATGTGGAATTGAAATGATAGGAAAGGTAAAGAAGAACAAGTTTCGGATTGACAGAATCCAAAATAGGAACACAAAGTTCACAAGCTATATCTATAATCGGTACTTTAGGACTGACTTGTCTGCCCTTTCTGATGATGAACATACTACGATTTCACTCGGAAGAAAATTCGCTTCTTATCAGAACGATTTTGGCTCTGCTTCTGGGCCTTCGTTTTGCTCTTTGTTATGTGAGCTTCATCTATCCCGTCAAGATTCCCGTGAGTCCCTTTCTTTCGATTGATAGCTTGTAGGATAGACCTGTGCTTTTGCTGCTCAGGATGCTTATTAAATTCAGCATCATACTTCTGCTTCTTATCACGAGCCTCTGGATTGCTCTGATAATACTTCGCACTCTTACTCTTTCCTGTTTTGGTACCTGCTAATCTATTGCGTGCCATATTTTATTACTTTAGGGATTTCAACATCTCTACCATCTTAGGATGAGGATAGATGTCTGATTTATCCTTACGATAAGAGTTATGAGTAAACAAACCATTTTCACCTTTCAACGCACGGTCAGTAACATTCCAAATATCCTCATTGTATGTGATATCTATGCCATACTTCTCGTGAAGATATATGACCAACTTACGTGTTGATTCAATCTGAGCGTCGCTGTATGCATGGTAATGCTTAAATCCTTTAAATGGTTTATCAAGCGTGCATACCTCATCAGCAGGAACTTCTCTGTCTACATAATTGTAGAACTTCCCATTCTTCTCTTCTAGTGGCCCCCAGTTGCATATCTCTATCCCGATGGATAGTTTATCAAGGTTCTGCCACTTAACGCCTCTAGAGGCAAATACTTCAGCTTTCACGCCCAAGTGATATGCCCAGTTCTTAGAGCTAAAGCACTGAACAATCTCTCCATCTCTGCTATTCACACAATTCTTTCCAGAAATACAAACGAATGTAGCAATACGGCCACGGCTGTCAGCGTTCCAAGCACTGATTGTGTTTACTCCTGATGCGTTGCCTGCTGTATGGTGTAGAACAATTTGCTTCTTGATTGAAGTTTCATTGAAGAACTGACCATCCTTTAATGGATGCTGGCGAATAGTTGATATGTCTAAAACTGCCATCTCTTTGCGATTTTACTGATGATATATATGATTACAGCTATAAAGATAAGCCAAAATGTAATTCTAATGTATTGTCCTGCCTCAGCCCAGAAACCTTTCTTCTTCTCGTAGTATCTAACGGGAACTTTCTTAACGACAACCTTATCAACGTAAACAGTATCGCATTCTCCTGCGATGTACACCTTATTGTATCTGTCTACATATACCTTAACCTTTAGTTGGTCTTTCTCCAAGTACACTGTATCAAACAACTGTTGGTAAGTGACAACTGTATCGACCTTAACTCCTGGAACGTATATGCGAATTGTATCTCGCATCACGATAGTATCATTTGATAGTAGATACGGATGCTTTTCAATAAGCTTTGTGAATCTTCTTTGTGGAGAACACGCTGCCAATACCATTAGCAACACGAACAATATCTTATATATTGACTTCATCTTTTTTGCTTTCTATTTTTTTACTCCAAGCGTCAGTAACCTTGATGCCCAAAGATACACATACAAGTGTTACCCAGACATCAAATGACAAACCATTTACGAAAAAATCCCAAAAAGCCATAAACAATACAGCTCCCCAAGCAGTAAACATAGTAAGGAATGTCTTAGACCACTTGCCGTTTCTCTTTAGAGTATCGACTAGGATTTTCTTAAACAAAAAGAATGTGGTCGTCATCTGAATCTTTTTTAATCTCCAATTCTTTAGGGAGAATAGCGACAAGATTGTCTCTTGATTTAATTAAACTGTTAGTTGAAACATCAGCTTTCATATGAGTGGCATCATCGTAGCAATCGTAAAGTCTTGCTTCTACGTCAGATAGACGTGAGTTCATCCAAAACAAACACACACATAATAATCCAGTGATACCGTGTTTACTTATCAAATTTACGAAGTCTGTCATAACATCATAGTTTCTCGTGTTCCTATATCAATTTTCGTATGTAAAAATACGCATAAATTGAAAACTATTTAATTAGGGAGCAGGAACTTCGTATTTCTGTAGTTCTACAAATGTCCAAATCTCTACTTCCTCATCGTTCCAATCTGAAGTGTATGTAAATCCGTTAAGGGTTACACCGAAGTTGGCTGTTGGAGTAGAAAGCAATACATCAACTGCACAAGTCTTTTGTGCGATGGTATCGTGAATAGTAATTACTTCTATTGTAGGATTCACAATCTCTACATTGAATTGGGGAAATTTATAAGTTGCCATATTTTATGATATTGTTGTTCCAGTTACTGTACACACACGGCACCATATGCCTTGATTTGTTGATGTTTTTGATAATCCAGTAGTAAATGCTGAGCCTGCTGTATCAATCCCTACTGCTATTGTTGATGAAGAAGTGCTTGTGAAAAAATATCTTCTTGATGTGCTGAAAGGAGGGTAGTTTAGCATAAAATTACCAAACAATGAGAAGTTCATTACATTAAGAGCTTCAGTCATATTCCATAAATACCACCCCACTAAACCATCAACAGTACTGCTAGTTAAAGCTGCACATGAATTTGCAAAGTTTCTATAAGTTTGGTCACCCCAATAGTAAGCAAGTACCGTTGACCCGTCGTAGGTACTCCAGTCATAGGCTACACTATTCGTGTATGTTTGCCCTCCCGTTTTATTCGTGAATCGGTTTGTAGTTCCGAAAGGATTATTTGAAACTAATGTCAAGAAGTTGGTACTTCTTCCTCTTTGAGTTGCTCCATCGTCACCCGTTGCATAAGACGTAGTTTGCCCAGTCTTAAGTAATTTCATACCAACTGGTGCGGCTTCAGTCTTTAATTCAATTCTTGTACTCATTAGTAAATCTTATTTAAGACAAATGTATCGGAGAATATACTATTGGATGCATTGTTGGAACTCCACTGAGCAGTTACATCTAATGTGTTTGGAATAGTTGTATCAAAGGTAGTATTATTGATTGTATTAAATCCAAAACCTTCTTGTGTTCCACTAGATGCTTTTAATATATGAAAGTTACCCAAGGTAACAATCTCTGCTGCTCCCGCTGCTCCTATTGCTCTAATGTTGAAGTTAATATTCAATAGCCAAACTTGACCTGTAATTCCAGGCATTGAAAAAGCAGGAGTTTGACATAGAATAGTAGAGCCTGATTTTATTCTTATTGTAATAGTATTTCCGTTTTGAGCAGACATAAGGCCTCCGAAATCAGCTCTAAATGCATCTCCTATCTTAAACCCATTAGCAGGAACGGATAGACTACCTACCCCACCGTTTATCAATGTTCCTTGAGTTGTGGTAGCAGTAACTGGCGTGCTGTTTCCTACTTGAGAATACAACCCATAGTTAGTTGGCGCTAACTGAAAAGGATTAAGATAGATTTGAGTACTCATTAAGAAATAGTGTTGTATGTAATAATTAGAGATGCTCCTGCATTTGTGTCTGTATCATACCCAAAGCAATTAGCAACATATGTATTATTTATTCCTCCTGCATCCATATTAACTGTTGTACCCGTAGGTAATGCTACGATTGTAACCCCTTCATCAAATGTTACTAATGCATCTGCTGTACCATTACTTGCAAATGAAATAGATAGGATTTTATCAGTAATGGTTGTAGATGTATCACCTGATGAAATTATGATTACAGGCGTTATCGTTAATGCGTATTGGTCTGAAGCGAGAGCTACAGATACTGAAGTAGATTCTGCTTGAGAACCAAGAGGAGAAACAATAGTTGCACTTACTGGGTTTACAGACATCCAAGACTGAATATCACCTACAGCAGTTGAGGCACCTTCTAAATCATTAGTCCAATCTGGTTGATTATCAACTAATGTAAGGTTGATTCTCAATGGATTAAGACCATCATTAGAAAAGAAATTGATGATTACATAGTAATTTCCATCTGAATGACGCATAAGTCCTATAGACTTCATTGATTTGTATTCGTAGAAATCAAATCCAGAGTTTGTCTTGATTCCTTGCCCAATCATAAGGGCTGTATTATTGTAATCGCCTACACTAAAAGTTGTCATATTTTCTATTATTAATTTACTAATCTAATTGCCGGAATTGAGTCTAACGAAAGGACTACCTTAACTTCAACTGGTCCTTCGTAAGACATATCTCCTGCCTCTACTCTGATTGGAGTAGCGCCTAATGTAGAGAAATTCTCATAAGCCATCGTATCAATGATGCGAGTAATCCCCGTCATTGGTACTGAACCCCAAAATACATTGTTCAAAGATGTCACATCAGCTATTTCAATATTCCCCTTCAAGTACATCAATCCGTTTTGTATAGCAAATTGAGCAGGATTGTTTACTGAGTCTGTCTCAGACCATCCATTAATCAATGATATGCCATTCCATCCAAGGATGTTATTTTCTTGCAGGGCGATAATATCTTCTTGTAGAGCTACAATATCTTCCTGCATATTGCAGATGTAGGCAGATATAGCATCAATCATTTGCTGATAGCTATATGTACCTGGCTCAAGACCTAAGCAATTACCAAATGTAAGTTCGTAACTAAAATTCAAATCACCAATGGAGTTCATTACGAATGTCTCCATCAACAACAACACCTCATTCAAGGTAGACCCTGGGGGTACAGGAATAGATGAGAATATCCCATCAAAAGTAAATTCTGAAGTCTTAGTAGGGCAGTTGTCTACACACCCACAAGAACTCAATGAATTACCACCGCTACAACTACTACAAGCCATATCAACAATTACATTTATCAGTTAATTTTCCAATCAAACAATTCTCTTTCTCAACGGAAAGAACGCCCGTAGGCATACACGATAAAGCATGAATAATCATGTTTCTCATGAATATATTTTCCCAAGCATCTCCACACTTGAACCCGAATATCTCTTTCTTACTTATCCCTGCAATATCCTCAGCCAACATACGCTTGTGCTTATTGAATAGATTCTTGTTTCTACAAGCCTCTTGTAAGCATTCAGTAGGATATGTTATGGAAGGAGGAGTTGGTGTTACATCGCAAGGAACCTCGTATATAATAAATGTGAAATCTGGGCTTTGGTCTCCATCAACAAAATTAAATTGAAGGCCACTTGGACAAGGTGTATCTGAGAACTCAGATGAATCTAACGTCTCCGCATCCAAAACGAGATTCCAGACTAATAGCTCATCATCATACTGAACATCCATATTACCACCCCCATAATCAAAATAATAGTTAGGGTAGCTTCCGTTTAATATAGCATCTATCTCATAGACAACTTCCTTGTCTAAGATTCCAACACCATGTACGTTAAGGCAGCAATTATCCATTACAACAGCATATGCTTTTTAATATATCAATCTGCTCCTGTGCAGACACCCAATCGTTAGCGCATACAGCGAACTCTAACGCATCCATAGTAACTCTGAACTTCATTGCATTCATAAATGCTTTATTGTCGCACATACTCTTACAAGGGTTGTTCTTAATTCCGCAAAATGCGTCAGCAACTAATTGCTTGTAGCACTTAAGAAGCGAAATACAAAGGACAACAATCTTTTCAGTTGTGCAATAACGAGTATCATCGCAAGTACCAGTACAAGTATAAAGCGTCCAATAAGCAGCATTAGCAATATTAGAAGGGTCAAGATTTGCGCTGGAAGTTGTACACTTATATAGTTTACCATTTCGTCTTACGATTGTTCCTAAGAATGAATCATAATACACCTCGTTACTCCAATCTGGATATGTACAGATTTGGAAAGAGTAAATTCCATCCTCATCTGTATTCGTGAGCGTGTATTGAAATAAATTTGAAGAGTTATAGTGAGGCTGAATTACCTGATTAGAAGGAGTTATATCAGCTGTTGCCCAAACGTACTGCTCGCCACTTGACTTAGTCATTGTAATCGTTCTACTTGTGAACAACTCTGGGTCGTGGCCAGGAAGGTCATTTGTGTAGTAGTTCGATGTGTCATTGAATTTGATTGTCTTGCAATCGCAAGATATGCTCATTGTTGAGCAACCATCCGTTGATAGTGACGCTACAAAAGGAACCGTGTATGTAGGACACGAAGTAATTTCTTCTACCGTATCATAGTCAAAGTTGTATGATAAGAATGAGCTTACCTCTTGATACTGAGGTGCATTAGAAGGGTTTATGTCAACAATATC
>Ga0247723_1000567_pt1 | contig 24919 bp, 44 predicted proteins | sample MSEWelMarce5H_FC_FD_189079 | JGI IMG/M metagenome (GOLD analysis project Ga0247723, IMG submission 189079) | Subsurface sediment microbial communities from gas well in West Virginia, United States - MSEEL Well Study Marcellus 5H_FC | ecosystem: Environmental > Terrestrial > Deep subsurface >... | reverse complement strand
CACAATCACTGCGACAACTACTGGTTCTGCTGTTGATTTGCTTCAATACACAAACGAAGTGGCAGTTATTCTTAATTGTTCTGCTGGCGGTGCTGGTGCAACTTGCAATGTCAAGTTGACTCACAGCGACACCTCTGGTGGTTCTTACACAGATGTAACTGGTGCAACATTTACTGAAGTTGGAAACACAGCCAGCGTTCAGAAATTGAGCGTTAATAAAAATGAAATGAAGCGTTTTGTCAAAGCAGTTTGCACTGTTGCTGGCACAGCGTCTTACAAAATTGGTGTCGAGTTGATTGGTGAGTATCAATACGTCAGCTAAACATGAATTTATTTTTCATTCGTAATACGATGACAACCCAAGGCAAAGCCCGAATGGGCGATGTCTTGGAATTGCCTGATTTAGAAGGCAAGAGTCTTATTCAAATGGAGAGATGCGTTTTGCATACTTTTGAAACTCCACTGGTGAATAAGAGTCTTGGTTTAGAAATATCGGATGCCATGCCAATAATTAAGCGTGGAAGGCCAAAAAAGAATGTTTGAGTCTGCTGCTGATCGCTTGATGTACTTGAAAGACTTTGGGATTGATGTGAAATACACAATCCAGAATGGAGTCCCAAAGACTATTCGAGGAATCTTTGACAATCAGTTCATCGATGTCGAGACTGGTGGGGATGTGGGCTTTGCTATTCAGCAACCCAGACTCATGGTTCGCACCTCGGATGTGGAGTCATGCACTGAGGGTGATGCCTTCCTGATTGCCAGAGTTAGTTATAAGTCCAGAATTGTTCAGGACGATGGGACTGGCATGACAATGATAGTTTTGGAGAAACAATAATGAGCCATGTTCGGCAGCAAATCAGGGATGCGGTAGTCACTGCTTTGACTGGTCTGACAACGACTGGCACTCGGGTTTTCAAGTCTCGGGTTTATCCATTTGAGTCTGGCAAACTGCCAGCACTCATTGTTTATACAAAGTCAGAGACATCGACAAATGAAACAATGACCAGACCCAGAACTCAGTTGAGAGTTTTAGAGGTGATGGTTGAGTGTTATGTCATGGCAAACACTAATTTTGACAATACGATTGACACCATTGCGGTTGAGGTAGAGGAAGCCCTCTATCAGAATATCACGCTTGGTGGCAAAGCAAAGGACATCAACACAGTCGCTTTTGAATCTGATTATTCAGGGGATGGAGAACAAGTGGTGGGTGTTGGGCGTTTCACTGTTGAGGTAACTTACTCGACAAGAGAAAATGATGTTGAATCTGCTGCTTAATGTGGCAAAATTGTAAAACTTGAAAGGGGCTTAATTATGGCTACTCATACTGGTTCAGAAGGTACACTCAAAGTTGGTGCAAACACCATTGGCGAGATTCGCAGTTTCTCGATTTCCGAGTCTGCTGACACATTAGAGGACACATCGATGGGCGATGCGGCTCGCACCTACAAATCCTCACTGACAACCTTTACTGGTTCAGTTGACGTTTTCTGGGATGAGGCTGACGCTGGCCAAATGGCCATGACTGTCGGTGCAAGCGTTACATTCTCGGCTTATCCCGAAGGTGCAACGGCTGGCGATAAATATTACACAGGCTCGGCAATCGTGACTGGTCTGACAATCAATTCATCTTTTGATGGCATGGTTGAGGCTTCAATCACATTGCAAGGCACTGGTGCATTGACTCTCAGCACAGCAGCTTGATGAGCGCGATTGATCGGGCAAAAGCCCATTTCAAGTCACTCCAGATCAAGGCAATTGAAGTGCCTGAATGGGGTGACGAGAATGGCCCTCTGATCGTTTATGTTGAGCCTTTCACACTGAAAGACAAAGCAAGACTTCAGGCGGTGACTCGATTGGGCAATTCTGAGGCTGACACTCTGGTTGAGTTGTTGGTGATGAAGTGCCTTGATAAAGAGGGTGGAAAGATTTTCACCATCGAGGACAAGCCAGTTTTGCGAAACATGGTCGATGCCTCAATTTTGGAAAGAGTTTCAACAGAAATCATGCGAGTTGATTTCAAGGAACTCGAAAAAAACTAAGGGAGACTCCTGAGCGACAGTTCATGTTTTATCTTGCTGAGAAGTTACACAAAACAGTTGGCGAGATCGAGGAAATGTCTGTTGAGGAGTTCCTAGAATGGCAAGTTTGGATTAAGTTTCAGTCGGAGAGAAGCAATGGCAAGTAAAGATGTAAGCATTGACATTGTTGCTCAGGACAGGACTGGCGCGGCTTTCAAATCAGTCAAAGGCGGTCTTACTGATCTAAGCACCAGTGTTGGTGCGGTGACAGGCAAGATCGCTGGTCTGACTGCTGTCTTGGCGGCCATTGGAAGCGCGGCTCAGATCAAGGGCTTGATCGACAGTGCTGACAACATGAATAAACTGTCTCAAAAGACAGGCATTGCAGTCAGCGAGTTATCGTCACTCTCAAACACGGCTGATCTTGCTGGTGTATCAAACGAGCAACTTGGCTCGGCTCTTATCAAACTAAACAAGAGCATTGCAGAGGCGGCCTCTGGCACTAAAGAACAATCTCAAGCATTTAAGAATCTAGGCATCAACGTCAAGGATGCGAATGGCAATATTAGGCCAACTGCTGACATTCTTGGCGATGTGGCGGGAGCATTTGAGGGCGCGGCTGATGGGGCTACAAAGACCCAATATGCAATGGCTTTGTTTGGCAAGGCTGGTGCTGATCTGATTCCTTTTCTGAATACTGGAAAACAGGGAATCAAAGAGTTTGGTGCAAGTTTTGGTGATGAGTTTGCTCAGAATGCTGAGAAGTTTAACGATAACATTACAAAACTCAATCAGCAATTTAAGGCTGTTTTAGTTGATGGCATTAACCCGATGCTTGAGGGAATGTCCAAACTAATTATTGAGTTTCAATCAGGCACTAAGCATTCAGGCAGTTTCATGGAGGCGATTGTCAATCTTGGCACAATCAATCCATTTAACACCACTGCTGAAAATTTAAAGTCGGTCAGAGAGCAACTTGAGGCCAACAACAATCTCATTGAGATTTACAAAAAGAAAAATGCAGACACATTTGCTCTGGATCAGACAAATAAGAGACTAGAGGCTCGGCTTAAATATCTGCAAGACATCCAAAAGGCTGAGGGTGTCGGTGTTGCAAAGCCAGAAGATATTAGTGGGATGGACAGGCGATTGCTTGGCCTAAAAAGTCCTGCTGGTAAAAAAGCATTGCAGCCACTGATTACAGCAGACGCAAAGAAAGAGGACAACGAATTAGAAAAGTCTCTTTTAAAGATTCGAGATTCTTATCTGTCTGTCATCGATCAGGTCACAAAACTCACCGATGGCGAGGACGCTCTCAAGGTTGCTCAGTTTGCTAGATTGGGTGCAACTGACGAGCAAATTAAGGCTTATGAGACTTATCTTGCTTTGATTAGAAACATCACCGAGGCCGATAAAGAAAAACTCGACAATGATCTAAAGCAACAAAAATATGATGAGCAAATAACCAAGGATGCTAAAGATCAAGCGGATGCTGTCAGGAAAATCTTTGAGGACACTCGAACACCTCTTGAAAACTACATCGAGAGAATCCAAAATCTGCAAATGGTTCTTGGTAAAGGCTTAATTGATCCTGACACTTTTAGTCGTTCTGTTGGTTTGGCAAGTGAGGAATTAAAAAAATTCACAGAAAAAGGCAAATCAGATATTGATCTTTTGATTGAAGCCATCAATGGCTTTGGCAACGAGTTCACCAGCACTTTGACTGAAGCCTTTATGACTGGCAAATTAAACTTCACTGACATGGTGAACTCGATCCAGCGCGACATTCTCAGGATGCTGATTAAAAAGAATATCAGCGACCCTGCTGTTAGTTTCTTGGGTGATTTTTTCAAAGGCTTTGGTGCAAGGGCATTGGGTGGCCCTGTTTCATCCAATACACCTTACATGGTCGGTGAGCGTGGCCCTGAACTCTTTGTGCCTAATGGCTCTGGGAATATCGTGCCAAACAACAAACTTGGTGGCGGTGGCGTGACTGTTGTTCAAAACATCAACATTGACTCTCGGACTGATAGATCATCGATCATGGCTGCAATGAATCAGGCTAAAGAACAAGCCAAAGCGGAAATTTACAGATCAATGAAATCTGGTGGAGCGTTTGCATGACAACCTTTGCTTGGCCTAGTGTCAAAACACCTCAATCTGCTCTTTGGGAGTTGAGGTCAAACACACAGATTTTCACCTCACCTCTGAGCCAGCAGTCTCAAACAGTCGAGTTGGCTGGTGCGAAATGGTATTGCTCAGTCGCTTGGAACAACCTTTCAAGGGCTGAGGTCGCACCGATTCAGGCTTTGTTTTACAAAATGCGCGGTATGGCAAACACAGTCTATTTGCCAAGATTCGGTGAGACTGCTCCAATCGGCACTGTGACTGGCTCGATCACAGTTTCAAGTTCAACTGGCTCAACTGTAACTTTGTCATCATCGAGCCTTTCAATTGGGGACTTTATTCAGTTTGCCAATTACGAGGTCAAGATGATTGTTGGCAAGGCTTCAAGTGTTTACACAATCGAGCCACCTTTCAGAACTCAGCCAACTGCATCGACTTCTGTGACTTACAACAACCCTTCAGCAATCATGCGACTTGATGGCACATCGGTTGCAATCAACAAGTCTCTGGAAGGCGTTTATTCGGTCTCTGCTGGCTTTTTGGAGGCGATATGACCCGAAGCCTTGCCAGTGCCATCACATCGGCTCTGACAGACGACAATCTGACAGTTTGCTTTTTAGTCGATCTTGACTTTTCATCTGGCCATATTTACTACACAAATGGTGGCAAGTCGATTGTCTATGGTGGCAACACTTATTTGGCGGTCGGTGGGCTTGGTGGAATCGACACAATCTCTGAAACATCCAATCTTGAGGCTAAAGGGTTAACCCTGACACTCTCTGGAATTGACTCAAACCACATTGCAATTGCTTTGGGCGAGAATTATCAGGGAAGGGCGGCAAAGATTTATTTTGCTTTGCTCGATGCCAATCACGATCTGGTCGCTGCGGCTTTAATGTTTACTGGTCGCATGGATGTGATGTCAATCAGTCTTGGCCAGACAGCCACCATCTCACTTTCTATCGAGCATCAAATGATTGATGCCAACAGGCCAAAGATCAAACGCTTCACTTATGAGGAGCAACAAGTCAGGGATGCCACAGACGAGGGTCTGCAATATGTGGTGGCCATCGAGAATCTCGATATAAATTGGGGTCGCACTGATCCAACTGGTGCAAATGCTGGTGGTGGTGGAAACCCCAATTCTGGTGGATTTATTACAGAAGTTCCATGAGAAAAGACAACTGGCCTAGATTGCTTGAGGACTACATTGTTCAAAAGAAGGATTTGCCTTTTGAATGGGGAACAAACGACTGTTGGCAGTTTTCGATTAAGGCAGTCAAAGAGATTTCAGACAAAGACTTGACCAGTCTTTTTGAATATGAGACACCCAGAAGGGCTGCTGAGTTAATGAGTGAGCATGGTGGAATGATAAGCGCGGCTGACAAATACTTTGGTCAATCCAAGTCAGTTCTGCTGGCTCAAAGGGGCGATGTGGTCTGTTTAATGAATGAGGGGCGAGAATTGCTTGGTGTTTGTGTTGGCGAATTGTCGGCTTTTGTGGCCGAGTCTGGCATCATCATGCAACCGACTCTCAATTGTGAAAAGGCTTGGAGCATATAAATGGCTGAACTGGTAGTCTATTTGGCTGGTGAGTTTCTTGCAGAACAGGCAATTGCTTATTTTGCAATCGGCAAAGAAGCCATCTTTTTAAGGGCGGCTATTCGGGCTGGCTCTTTTGTTCTGACCACAAAGGCGGCTCAGAGCATGGGTCTGATTGGTGGAAGCACTGCCAATGAACTCAAGGGTCAGACAATCAATGTCAGGTCATCCACAGCCCCAAGGCAACTGATTTATGGCCAAAGCCTAGTCGGTGGTGTGATGTTCTATGCGGCCACCACAGGCTCAACAAACGAATATCTGCACACAGTCTTTGGATTGGCAGACCACCAGATTCAATCGGTTGAGAAGGTTTATTTTGGTGACGAGGATGTTGGCATTGTTTCTGGAAGTGTCTCAAGTGGTCGCTATTCTGGCAAAGCAAGAATTCAAAACTCATTGACTGGTGGCACTGCTTATGCTGATCTGGTGACTGAGACTGCGGCTCTGACAAACAAATGGACATCGAGCCACAAGTTGACTGGCATTTCCTCGGTTTATGTGAGGATGCAATACGACACATCCATCTTTACCAGCATTCCAACAGTCAGGGCTTTGGTCAAGGGCAAATTAGTCTATGACCCTAGATCGACAACAACGGCTTGGTCTGATAACCCTGCCCTTTGTATCCGCGATTACATAATGAGCGAATATGGGATGCGGGTCACATCCGATGAGATCGACTCTGCGTCATTTATTGCTGCGGCAAATATCTGTGATGAGACTGTCACTGTAAAAACTGCTGTCACTCAGAAACGCTACACCTTAAATGGCGTGGTTGACACCTCAAAGAGTCCTCGGGAAATCTTGCAAGATATGCTTTCCACTTGCGCTGGAATGTTGATCTATTCCTCTGGCAAATATAAGTTGATTGTTGGTGCGTTCTCAAGTCCTGTTCAGACAATCACAGTGGATGATTTGAGAGGCGATGTTCAACTCTCTTGCGCTAATGAAAAAGCCAATCTATTTAATCGAGTGGCTGGTGTGTTTGCGGATGCTGACAAACTTTATTCAGCGACTGAATATCCTGCGATTGCTTCATCTACTTTCAAGACCCAAGATGGCAACGAGGAATTGTCTGCTCAACTCGATCTGAATTTCACGACTAATTATCTTGAGGCTCAAAGGCTTGCAAAGATTAACCTCTTGAAGTCGCGTCAAGGAATTGTTGTCAGCATTTCATGCAAGCCAACTTGTCTTAATATTACTGCTGGCGATGTGGTGGCTTTGACCATTGCTCAACTGGGATGGTCTGGCAAATATTTCAGGGTCATGGAGTGGAAACTGAATGAGGACATTGGAGTTGATCTAGTTCTTAAAGAGGAAGACTCGACTGCTTATGACTGGTCAACCTCAGACGCTCAGGACAATGCTCCAAACACCAGTCTGACGCTCATTCAACCACAAGCTGCACCAAGTGGATTGACTGCTACAAATCAAAATCTAAGCCTTCCAGATGGGACAATATTGCCTGGAGTCAGGATCACATGGACTGCTGTTTCATCGGCTTATGTGACAGGCTATGAGTTGCAATTTAAACTCAGCACTGACACTATTTGGCAGTCTGTTTTTACATCTCAAACTGTTTATGACATTGCTGGCCAGCAACAAGTTGCACTGCAATATAACATCCGAGTCAGGGCAATTTTCTCTGACAAAGAAGGCCCATTCTCGACAACGATCAATCACACCTTATCTGGTGACACCACTGCACCTTCAGCCCCAACAAGTTTGAGTGCTGTTGGCTCTGCAAAAACAATTCAATTGTCTTGGACTAATCCAACTGCGCCTGATTGGTTTTATAACGAGATTTGGGAAAACACCACAAACAATTCATCAACTGCCACAAAGATTGGTGAAGTTTCAAGTTCGACATTTGCTCGATCTGGTTTGCCAGCTTCTGCGACAAGATATTATTGGCTCAAGGCTGTTGATTTCTCTCGCAATGTTTCAGGATTCTCAACTGGTGCTAATGCGACAACGGATGCGGCTGCGGCTGCTGGAACCGATGGAATAAACGCAATTACGGCTTATAAGCAACAACTTCAATCCGATCCAACACCAACATTCACGACACCCACAAGCGGTTCTGCGGCTCCAAGTGGTTGGTCTTTAACTTCACCAACTGCTGTTGTTGGTCAAGTCATTTGGTACATACAGGGACGATATAACAGCAATGCTGTGACTGTTGATGGAATTGCAGCAAACACGACTGCATGGACTGGCCCTGTTGCTGCAAATATTTTCCAAGACATCAAGTCAGACAATTGGGATGGATCAAACCCTCCGACTTTTGGAAGTTCTGGAACTTATGGGACTGTCGGTTATTACATAAAAAGAAACACTGGTGATGCTTTTTTCAACAATGGTCTTTTTAGAGGAACTGTTGAGTCTGCTGCTTCTGGAAATAGAGTCATCCTTAATGAATCATCATCTTCTTATTTGAAAGTTTATGACTCAGGTGGAGGAACGATTTTCAGCCTTTTGGGTGTTGCTGGTTTATATACAAACTGCACTCTAAATGGTGCGTCTTCAATCAGTGCATTGAATGTCACAAACGCTTCAGGCTATAACGGCACTGCAATAACTGGAACAAACAATGGTACAGGGCATGGTGTTCTAGGGGTCACAAACGCTACAGGAACAACTCGCAATGGTGTCTTAGGTATTAGCGCGGGTACAGGCTCACAGGCGGCTGGTGTTTTTGGATCATCGTCTTCAGGGTCTGGAGGGACTGAGTTTGGTCTTTATTCTTTTGGCAGAATGGGAATAAGTGACAGCACTCAGGTGACAAATTTAAATGCTGAGTTTGCAAATAAAATCATTGGCTCGGCTGGCACTAACACTCTGAGATTTGTGGAAGGCGTTGTCACAGGGACTTCAACTGCCACTTTTAATGGTGCAAACAAACCAGCAAGTAACTCCACAAATTCTTGGATAAAAATTACAATTGATTCAACAACCCTTTACATTCCTGCTTGGACTTAATTTATGAGAGAAATCAACATTCCTGCACAGCAAGTTTTTGAGGAAATCAAATCAATTGAGGAGATTCCTCCACACTCTGTCATGGTCATGGTTGGAAAAACCAATGAAAATGGGGAGTTTATTGTTCCTCAAGCCTTTGAAATTTATATGATTGAGGGCGACAACTACACAGAATTAAATGGCCCACCACAGGCTTGGGCAACTGACAAACCGACTGGAACTTACCGAAACTCGGATTTGTGGCATTTCATTGACATTTTGCGAAATTGATTAAGTTTCTAGTTTCCACTAAAATCCATCCTGAAAGGAATCAACAATGGCCTCTCTAATCTACAATTCAGCCTTGAATGACATGGCAACTGGTGCGATTGATTTTGACACCAACTCATTTAAGATCATTCTGGTCACATCCAGTTACACACCAAACAAAGATACGCACACAAAGCGTTCTGACGTTACCAACGAGATCAGTGGCACTGGCTACACATCGGGCGGTGTTTCCACTGCTGTGACTGTGACCAACGACACAGCCAATGACCGAATTGACATCAACTTTGCGGATGTCTCTTGGGCTTCAGCAACTTTGACTGCGGCTGCTGCTGTGATCTATAAGACCACTGGCACTGCTTCAACCGACAATTTGGTTGCTTACCTTGATTTCGCTGGCAATGTGATCTCTACAAACGGCACATTTACAGTGGACATCACATCCCCACTGCGCATTCAAAACTGAGTTTTTTAGCCACCACCGAGGGTGGCTCGGAGGTTATCTATGGCTTTAATCCTTGCTGATCGCGTTAAGGAATCAACAACCACCACTGGAACGAGTGATTTTGCCCTTGGTGGGGCGATCACTGGTTTTCAGACCTTTTCGGCTTCTGTCGGTGCAAACAACACCACTTATTATTCAGTCGCGGATGGTGCTGATTGGGAGGTCGGCCTTGGCACATTGTCGAATGATGGTCTGACGCTTGCTCGGACAACTGTTTTACAGTCCAGCAATTCAGACGCTAAAGTTTTATTTGCGGCTGGCACAAAAGAAGTCTTTGTCACTTACCCTGCTGACAAAGCGGTTTCTGACATCACATCAACTGACGCAAGCATTGTTGTTTCTAGGAATGGAAGCATCTTTGATCTGGCGGTTTCTGAGGCTTCACCAGCATCGACACTTTTGACTGCTGTCAGAAACACGACTGGTGCGACTTTGACCAAAGGGACTGCTGTTTATATCTCTGGTGCTAGTGGTCAAAATGCAACTGTGTCAAAAGCATTGGCCACAGGTGACGCAACCTCTGCTCAAACATTGGGCTTGATAACCTCTGACTTGGCAAACAACTCAAATGGTTATGTGACTGTCATTGGGTTAGTAAGCAACATTAACACATCTGCTTATACAGATGGAGCGCAGTTATATTTAAGCCCAACAACGGCTGGCACATTGACTGCGACAAAGCCTTATGCACCAGATCATTTGGTTTATGTGGCCATTGTTCAACACGCTCATGCAACTTTGGGAAAGTTGTTTGTCAGAGTGCAAAACGGCTATGAGTTGGATGAATTGCACAATGTTTCAGCGCAGTCTCCCACCACTGGCCAAACGCTTGTCTATAACGCAAGCACAAGCCTATGGGAAAAGAACACAGTTTCTCTGACTGCGGGTGTCAACGGCACACTGCCAGTGGCTAATGGTGGAACTGGCATCACATCCTTGGGAACTGGTGTCGCAACCTTTTTGGGAACTCCTAGTTCTGCCAACTTGCTGGCAGCAGTAACTGACGAAACTGGCACTGGTGCTTTGGTGTTTGCAAACACTCCGACACTGGTCACTCCAATTCTAGGAACTCCGACAAGTGCAACTCTGACCAATGCAACTGGTTTGCCTTTGACAACTGGAGTGACAGGAACACTTCCTACTGCCAATGGCGGTACAAACCTAACATCATTCACATCAGGCGGTGTGGTTTACGCATCTAGTTCTAGTGCATTGGCTACTGGGTCTGCGCTGACTTTTGATGGGGCAAATCTGCTGGTGGGTGGAACTTCTGTTTACGGCGCAACAATCACATCTTATGCAAGCGCAAGCAGAAGCGGTGGATTGGGGATTAGAAACAGCGCAGGGACAGCGGCTGGTGGAATTTACACTGGTGCGGCAGGTAGTGGTAGCGGCTCTACGGATGTGTATGTTGAAGGCGTAGGGCTTTTGGGTTTTATTACTGGTGGCTCAGAACAAATGCGCCTCACATCCTCAAGCCTTTATACGGCTAGTGGAATCAATGTAGGTATTGGACTGAGCAATCCTGCTTATAAGTTGGAAACTGTCAGCCCTGCTGGTTCTAATATTACTGCGTGGTTTAGGTCAGGTGATGCTACTTCCGCAAACAATGCGGGTGGTGGATTTGTAAATACTTCAAGTGCAACTGCTACAAGTAGGTCGGCTGGTTTACTTTTAGATGCGGATGGTGCAAATGCAAGTGGTGGGGATTATTTTTATCTTACTAAGAACGGAAATAGCGGTTCAATTGATTTTCTTCAATATTCAAATGCCTCAATGCGGTTTGGTGCTAACTATTTAAACCGCGCCGCTATTGACTTGACCCTCGACGCATCAGGCAATCTAGGCTTGGGAGTTACTCCGAGTGCTTGGAACTCAAGTTATAAAGCATTGCAAATTGCTTCTCATATTTCATTATGGGGAAATAGTGGTGGTGGTGGTGCTTTGTTTTTAGCAAACAATGAAGAATTTGTAGGAGCCGGTACTCGTAAATATTTAGTAACTGATTTTGCAACAGAATATGCTCAAGTAAGTGGTCAGCACCAATGGAAAACAGCCGCATCAGGCACAGCAGGAGACACTATCTCCTTTACTCAGGCGATGACTCTGACAGCGGGTGGTGGATTGGGCATAGGTGAGACTTCTATTGCATCAGACACACGGCTACACCTTAAACACACTACCGACAATTGCCTTTTAAAGATTCAATCATCTTTTGGTTCTATTCTTCGTTTAACCAATGGTGGCGGCTCTGAAGTAAGCACAATTGATGCTACTGGTAACAACGTACTTACTTTTCAAACTGGCTCAACAGAACGAGCCAGAATAACCTCTGGCGGTTACTTTAAAGCAAGCAATGGTGGTAGTTATTTTGATAGTGCTGCAAGTTATCACGAGTTGCGTGTAACAGCAAATACAGGCGATTGGGTTACAGTTATTTCTCATGCAGGTGCAACTGCAAGTGCTCAATATGGATTAAGAATTGAGTTGACAGGCGACCCCAATACAACTTCTCCCGAAATGTTGTATTGCTCTGGTGCAAGCACTTTAAGAATGAGTGTTAGGTCAAATGGTGGCATTGCAAACTACTCGGCAAACAATGTAAATCTTTCTGACCGCAGAGAGAAAACAAACTTTGCACCAGCCAAGTCCTACCTTGACAAGATTTGTGCAATCCCTGTTCAGACATTTAACTACATTGACCAAAACATGGAGACAGATGGCGGTTTGACATTAGGTGTTGTTGCTCAAGACGTTCAAGCTGTTGCCCCTGAGTTGGTAATGGAAAGCAATTGGGCAAACAAAGATGAAGAACCCAAGATGCGTCTGTCAATCTATCAAACCGACTTGCAATATGCCTTGATGAAAGCGTTACAAGAACTCAAAGCAGAATTTGATGTTTACAAAGCATCACACCCCTAATCAACTGAAAGGTAAATCATGTCAGCAACAACAACTTGGATTATTGAATGGATGTCTTGTAAACCAACTGAAGGAACACTCACAGATGTGGTTGTTACTGCAGGATGGCGTTGCAATGGTGTACAGGTAGAAGGCTCTGGAGACACTGCCAAAACCTATAACGCAACTATCTACTCGACTTGCTCATTTCCTCAGCCAGAGGAAGGTGGTCAATTCACTCCATTTGCTCAATTAACTGAAGCACAAGTTTTGGGCTGGTGCTATGCAAATGGTCTTGACCAAACTGCGACTGAAACAGCAATTCAAAGTCAAATTGACAACCAAATCAATCCACCAATCATTCAACCAGCCTTACCTTGGAGCGCAGCATGAATTTAAATTTAGAAGTCAATGAAGTCCAGTTTATTTTGCAAAGTCTTGGTCAACTCCCATCATCAAGTGGTGTTTGGCCTTTAATCGTTAAAATTAAAGAGCAAGCAGATTCTCAATTAAAACCAGAACAAAAGGCTGAGTAATGTTCGGAATTCACGCATTTGGAGAGTTTCCATTCAGTACCTTTGCGGGTCTTGATGCGACTGCCAGTGCGTCTATTCCATCGGTTTCAGTTTCTGCGATTTCGGCTAATGCCACTGGTGGTGCATTAGTCCAAGTCGCAATTTCCACTGACGCTGTAACTGCACCAAATGTCACTGCAAGTGGTGACGCAAATACCACAGCACTTGTTGCAACTGTCACGACTTCTGCCCCTGCTGTTTCTGTCCTTGCTGATGCAACGGCTCAATCAGCAATTGGAACTGTCACAGCAAGCGTTTTAGGCTTTTCTGTCTCGGGTGGTGCTACGGCTCAGGCAAGCATTGAAACAGTGCTTGCAACGGCTCCTAGTGCGTCTGCGGTGGGTTTTGCGGTTGCTTCTGCCCTGATCGGAACTGTTGCAGTAAATGCACCAGTTTTCTCGGTCACTGCTGACGCTCTGATTCAAGTTGGAATCTCAACTGAGTCAACAACTGCTCCACAGGCCAGTGCTTATGGCAATGGCAACGCTTATGCCAATGTGAACACTGTCGGCTCGGTTGTTCCTACTGTTTCCCTGACAGCCACAGCCCTGATTCAAGTCCAGATTGCCACTGCAACTGCTGTTGTTCCAACTGTCTCGGCTTATGCGGTATCAACTGCACCAGAGGCTCGAAGACTTTATGTCTATGAGGAAATCAGAGAAATCTATGTTCCTTTAGAATCTCGGGTGTTATATATGGGCAACGATGGCGAAATTTGGAGAGTTTCAAATGGCTGATTTTATAAAAGACCCCAATGCGGTTTTGGATTACAGTTTTGATTGGTCAGACTGGCTTTCTGAGTCTGAGGAAATTAACACATCGACTTGGATCAATCCCGATGGCATCACAATCAACACTTCGGCAAAGACAGCCACATCGAGTGTGGTCTGGGTGTCTGGTGGCACTGCTGGCAAGACTTATCGTCTGACAAACCGAATTGTGACCACAAACAATCCGACTCGGACTGAAGACAGAACTCTCACAATTGAGGTTCAAGAGCGATGACTCAAACTCATGCAGAAACCACCACAGCAATTGTGGCCAAGGTTGCTCCTCCTGCGACTGTTTCACTTGCGACTGTCTTGGGGATTCAAGTGAGCGAGTTGGTGCTTTGGGCGACTCTGATTTATACAGTTTTGCTTATTGGCCACAAAGTCTGGTCAATCTACAAAGACATAAAAAAATGAAAGACTGGGCTGTTGCTTTAACTAGCGCAGTCCTGTTTTGCCTGACTGTCATTTGGTGTTTTTACATCATTGTTTGGTATTTTTTATGACAGAGTTTATGTTTTCTTTTTTTCTACTATCTGCTGAATACAGATGTGTGAGATGGGCGTGGACAGGTGATGTCTATAACCGAAAAGTAGTGTGCCTTGAGTGGCAAAAGGTTGAGAGAAAATGATTGATCAAGAATTAGTCAAAAAGCTGTTTTACTACGATGCTGCAAGCGGAATGCTTATTTGGCGTAATGGCAATGGGCGAAATGTTAAGCCTTGGCAACAAGCAAAAGCATTAAATGGCAATGGATACTTCACAGTAAAAATTCAAAACAAAAGTTATCCTGTTCATAGAATAATTTGGCTTTATGTCAATGGAAATTTTCCATCACAAGAGATTGACCATAAAAACAGAATTCGCAATGACAACAGGCTGTGCAATCTACGCGCTGTTAGCCGAACTGACAACTGTCAAAACATTTCACTACCTAGACACAACAAAAGTGGACATATAGGTGTTTCATGGTTTAAGAAGGAAAAATCTTGGACAGTTTACGTCAAAGTTAATAAGAAAAACAAATGGCTTGGGTGTTACAAAAATTTAGATGATGCTGTAGTGGCTAGAAAAGCTGGCGAAGCTCAGTATTACAACCTACCAGAGGTTGCATGATGGTGGATCCGCTAACAGCCCTAGCGGGTATCCAATCCGCGATTAGCATGGTCAAGAAGGCCAGCAAGGTGGCCAACGATCTTGGCTCGCTTGCACCGATGATCGGTAAGATGTTCGATGCCAAGTCAACTGCTACTAAAGCACTGATTGAGGCAAAGAAGGGCAAAGGCTCAAACATGGGGACTGCTCTCCAGATTGAGATGGCCTTAGAGCAAGCCAGAGCGTTTGAGGAAGAACTCAAGATGCTCTTTATGACAACTGGCAAGGTTGATGTCTGGAACAAGATTAAAGCGCGTCAAGACCAGATGGACATCGATGACGCAAGGGAACTGAGGTCTTTAGAGAAGGCAGAGAAAAAGGCTAAACAAAAAGAACAAGAGATGAATGAGTTGGCCATCATTATTGGTGGCGTGGCTTTTGTTTTGTTTTTGGTTGCAATTGGAATCTATGAATTGATGGATTTTTGTGAAACCACCAAAAGGTGTGGTCGGTGAATGAGTACCAAAAGACCTTTGACCTATGCCTAAAAATATTTGTTTATGGGTGTGTGGCTTTATGGGTGCTTGGTTTTCTCCGCTTTTTGCCCGATGATCTCTCGGATCGGATCGTTAATTTACTGCTTGGAAAGGTTGGTCTTGGAAAATGAGAATTACCACTTATCAACAGAATGCTCAAATGTTGTCAGAGGCTCACCGAGTGATCCATCAACAGAATATGAAGCGTTTGGCAGAGTTAACCAGACAGGCCGAACAGCAACAAAGAGTTCAAGAGATCAAAACTCAATGGGCTAAAGCGGTGGACATCAAAGTATGAAATATCTGATCGCAATTGTTCTTTTGATGCTGACTGGCTGCAAGGATGTTTATCGGTATAAATGCCAAGACCCAGACAAGTTCACTGAGCCAGAATGTCAGAAGCCTCGATGCTTATTCACCCAAACTTGTCCAGAGTATTTGGTCGCACCAATTCTTGAAAAAAAGGTTAACGATGTCCAACAGCCAGAAGCCAAACCTAACAACTGAAGAATTTGAAGTCCGAGTTTGGGGCTTTGTTGTTATTGTTGTCACTTGCATTTTGTGTTTCATTGTGATTGCTTTGCTTTACTCGGTGACATTTGTGACTCAACCAATCAAGAGCATGGCCCCAATAGATCAGGCTTACACAAAGATGCTTAACGACATTGTTTTGCTGATTGTTGGCGGTATTGGTGGAGTGATGACCAAAAGGGCTGCTGGTGCGGCTGCAAAGGCTTTTGGGACTCCAAATCAACCTCAACCTATGCAACCTATGTGTCAGCCGATAGGAGGCTTTCAAGGCGGTTATGGCCAACAATATGGCTCAAACTATGCACCTCCTCAATCGGCTTATGGTTTGCCAAGCCAACCTTTCGGTGCAATGCCTGTCTGGAAAAACCCAGAACTGGATGAGTCATGGACTCCACCACCACCACCCACCACACCTCCAGACCACCTTGAGGATGATGATGAGAGAGAACTTTTGGCCAATGCAAGAAAAGAGGCTGAGTAATGCTACCAATCCCACTTCCTTGGTTAATCGTTGGTGTTCTAATTTCCCTTTTTGGGACTTATCGAGTTGGCCACCATTACGGCTGGATCGAGCGTGACGATGACATGAAAATTGCAATTGCCAAAAAGAATGAGGAATCTCGGAAAACTGAGCAACTGTTAAATGAGAAACTTAATCAAAACTCAAGCAAATTATTGGAGGCCACAAATGTTGTCAATCAAAAACAAACTGCTCTGGATCGTGCCATTCGCGCTGGTCGGGTGCGCTTCCCCTCCGCAAGTTGTCCATCAACCACCACAAATCCCACCATTGCCAGCGCAGATTCAAAAGCAACCAGTCAACCTGACAGACAGGCTGACTCAACTTCTGATTCCGACAGACCAAGCGAAGCCGACAGAGAAACCCTTGCAGCCATTGCAGAAATAGTGGCTCAGGGTGATCGCAACACTGCGGCTCTTAATGCTTGCGTGGACTCGTATCAACAAATGAGAGAATTGATAAATGGTAAGTCCTGAACAACTCCGACAAATGCACATTGGTGAGCAATGGCTCGATCCATTAAATGCCACCTTTGACAGATTTGATATTTCAACCCCTATCAGACAGGCTTGCTTCATTGGCCAAGTCTCCCATGAGAGTGGTGGTTTTAAGTTCTTGGTTGAGAATTTAAATTATCGGGCTGAGGCACTTCAAAAGATTTGGCCAAAGCGATTTGATGCGGCCAAGGCTCAAGCCTGTCAGCGCAATCCTCGGATGATCGCAAATGTTGTTTACAGTGCTAGGATGGGCAACAGAGACGAGGCTTCTGACGATGGCTGGCGGTTTCGCGGGAGAGGTTGCATTCAGTTGACTGGCCATGCCAACTACTATCACGCTGGTCAGGCTTTGGGAGTTGATTTTGTGCTTGAGCCAGACTTGGTGGCCACTCCACAATATGCGATCCTGACTGCGGGATGGTTTTGGGACACCCACAAACTCAACCAGTTTGCGGATGCCAGAGATTACAAAGGAATGACCAAGAAAATCAATGGTGGCTTTATCGGTCTTGAGGATCGAATTAAGCACATTGAGGAAGCCTTGGCCATCCTGAAGCGTTAAGCCCTCACCCAAGTCCTAATCATGCGACCATGAGCCTTTGCTCGGCCAGCAACAACCATGTTGCCAGTTGGCTTGATGACAAATTGCTTTGCTGCCACATTGAACAACGCACCCCAACAGTTGTCATGGTGTGGCTCTGGCAAATAACGCATGGAAGCATAGTTTCTGAAGTCTTCCATTGTGAATTCCTCTCTTTGCCTTGCTGAGAAACTCAAAAGCAAATTCATGGCTTGATCTGACCAAGTGCCAGCGTTTTTCCAAACTCTCTCGATTCCTGCTGTTTTCATGTAGTTCTCCAAGTTAAAAAGGGATGTCGTCTTCCATATCGTCAAAACCAGAGCCTTGAGGCTTTGGCTTTTCTGCTGCTTGATCTTTTTGATCTTTTGGTCTGCTCAGAATGGTCATTTCATCGCAAACAATATCCACAGTTGAGATTTCCATCCCATCCTTGTTTGTGAACTTGCCATATTTAATTTGACCCTCTACATAGATGGTCGAGCCTTTCTTGACATACTCACCAACAATCTCAGCGAGTTTGTCAAAGAATTTGAGCCGATGCCACTGAGTGTCTTCAATGTACTCACCAGTCTGCTTGTCCTTGCGTTTCTGACTGGTTGCAATGCTGAGGTTTGCGATTGCTTTTCCAGACTGCGAATATCGCACCTCTGGGTCACGGCCAACTGCACCGATCAAAATTGTTTTATTTACTGAAGCCATTTAATTTTCTCCTTGATGCTCTTTAGCGATTTGGTTGATGATTTGTTGGTAATATTCTCGGGAGGCTTCCACCTTCACTTTGATCTTGTCCTCAAGGGTTTTATCCCTCTCATAAAAGACTCGGGTGACTCTGAGTTCAGGCGCGATGTGATCGACTTGGTGAAGGCTTGCGTCCTCATACTTAATCAAGTCCTCTGGGGTCGAGACAAGGCAATATGCAATCGAGGCTTTGTCAACATTCCAGAGCCACATATAAGCCCTTAGTTGCCACTCATAATCTTTGTCTTCACCCTGCTCGGCCAAGGCTGGAAAGGTGGTCAGCGACCATGAGGACTTGATGTCAATGATTGAGTCTCCAGTGAATATGTCGCACTCACCAGTGATCCAGTCATTGTCCTTTCGCTCGATGTTCTTTTGGTAACTGGTGAACAAAACCGAGTTGAGAAGTTCAATTGACTGATCCTCGACTTGGATTCCTTTGTCCATGTACTTTGAGGAAATCTTTTCATCGAAGCCATAAACAAATTCAATTGCTTGTTTTCTTATATAGGTCTTTGCACCGACAGACAAGACCTCACCCTTGCCTTTTGGGTCGGTCATTATCTGAGACAGGCTTGATGCTCTGATCTTAATCATTGGCCAATCCTTTCAAACGCAAAAACTCTGATGCAGTGATTTTGTAGTCCTCAGAAATCAGTTTTTTGGCTTCTCTGGATTGACTAATAAGAACACTTCCATCGGCCATTGGCACACAAAAAGTTAACTCAAACTGACGATTAGCAAAGACCGACTCATAAAGGTTCAGAGCGTTTTCAAGTGACCACTGCCAGACCTCAAGCAATTCGCAGACATGATCCATTTCACCTTGTATTCGTTTGCCAACTAATGTCGATTTTTTTGGTTTTATTAACCAATATTGTTCATACTTTTCTGGCAAACAAAAGCCTGATCTGTCTCTATATTCCTCATAAATTAACCCGATTCCTTTGTACTCTTGTCGAAGTATGGCAACTGCACCTTCTTTAGCTAAAAAATCTTTTTTGGCTTTTAATGCGACTTCTTTGGCTCGATTAAATTTTGTCACGGCAAATGAGCCAAGCTGAGGTGGTAGTTGGTAATGCTTTCTCATGCTGACAATGCCTCCAACAGTGATGCTTTTTGTTTTTCTGTCAAAGTGAATGAAGCCCTGAGTTTGTCTGTGGTGTATTCACCAGACTTGATCTTTTCAATTGCTTTTAACAATCGAGCGTCTGTGATTGGTGGTGCGACTTTTTCTTTTACAGGCTCTTTTCCTTCAGGAATAACCTCATGGCTTTCAGCGTCTGGATCATTGTCTCCCTCAGTTGGAATTGCAAATGCCATGAATGCAGCGTATTTATAAGCGGCTGACATTGCTTTGCTTGTTGCTTTGTCTCCAGAGTCCATTGCTTCACCATAAGTCTTTACAGTGTGTTTTGATCCATCCTCAGAACTCACAAAGTCAAACTCAGCCTCGATGGTCACATAAAACAAACTGCCACCAGATTTGGAGATTCTTTCATCACAGTTTCTGGTCAGCATTCTTGGCAAAACACAAAGATTGTGTGTGGCCAGCAATGGAGCGAGTGCGTTATAAACATCATCGATGCCTCGGAAGTTATATCCAGAGCCTTGATGATTTTTGCGATTTTTCTCGATGCCAGTTTTCGCAAGGTCGGCTTGGATCAAATTGATCGCTTGATAAACTTTCATTGTTCAATCCTTTTGATTTGTTTAGCCACCAGCCACTTGTCTCCAAGTTGACGCACTGATCTGACCCACTGTCTTTGATAAGACCTGATCGTTTCTGGTGGTGCGTCATAAGTGGCAAAAATTTTTCGCACATGGCGAAGGAAGCGAGTTTTCATGTAGTTCTCCAGTTGAAAGGGCCGAAGCCCTGTTGGTTAAGATTTTTTTTGATCCATTCGAGTGTTGAATTCAAATTGCTTGCTGGACAAACATTTGATGCAACAGTATTCGATGGGTTCTTTTTTGAAGTCATCCCAATTGACTGACATTGGGGTTCTAAGCATATTGCGACCACAGGCTGTTTTTGTTGCCCATCCTTGGCCACCTTTGTTTAAGTGCATTACTCTCATTTGCAGTTCTCCTTGTTATGGCTGAGTGATTTCAGCGCATAAATGATTTTACACACACTTTTTCAAAGAATTAGATAAATATCTGCAAAATTGTTAAAAAAAAGCAACAATGGCAAATGTTCCATGAAAAGTTCTATCCTCACTGCTTTCCAGATAGGAAAATCTTTCTGGAGTGGCAATATTGGGCAAAAGTCTCAAAAGAGGTCTGCTCACCCTGCTCTGACTGTTCTACTCTTTACGAGGCTCAAATGGTGATCCAGTCACGCTGCCAAAAAGAATTTATCTCTAAAACCTTTATCGCAAACAAAAAATGAAACTCTCACATGGCCACAAAACCCTTCTTGTTCGCTTGGCTGGAGGCGGTAGAACAAGCAGATCATTCACCAACATGGACACTGTGAATTCTCAGTTATCGGTTCACTTTGTCCGATATTTGGACGATATGCAGAGGCTCGGGCTGGTGGTCGAGATCGGTGAGGAATGGCACTTGACCCAGAGTGGCCGAGAGGCAATCCATGACAGCAGGGTAAAGGTCAAAGCCCCATCATGGGTGGGAGTTGGCATCTATGAGGGCGATGAACTTAAGTCTCGGGTTTCGAGGAGGGGGGCTTATGATTTCCTTAAATATCCATCAAGATTTGGTGACAAACGCAAATTCTTGCAAGAATAAAAAAAGTATGCTTATAATCAAAGCGTCTGAGTGGCATCAGACGATTGACGCTAATTAAAGAACCCCTCAGATACCTGTGGCGGTCTTGTCAGACGGCAAGTGAACTTTTGATTAGCGTCATTCGTTTGCTGTTGCTCTCGCCAAGAGCCAAGACCACCAGAGTTATTTGAGGGGTTTTTGCTTTTGGAGTCCGTACTCCACACGATAGCAGCGCATTTGCATGGATGGCTTGGAAGAAAACACCGCACTCTGTACACCCCAGAGCAAAAGGCGACCAGCGTTGGTTGAGCGACTGGTAAAGCATTTGGTTCATCGGTGGTAACAAGGCCAAATGTATAAGCGAATTAACCCGTCAAGCGCACTTGGGACTTTTTAGGTAATACATCATTAAAAGTCTGGAGAGGTCAGGATAGAAACAGCCATCTATCCACCCTTGGAGAAACTATGGCTAAAGGAAAAGAGAATGGACTTATTTGGGTATGAACAACCAAAAGCAACTTCACTGACAGACGAGGGTTTTGAGGAATTCTGGATCGCTTATCCAAAATGTGTCCGAAAAGGTGAAAAGTCTGCTTGCAAGAAAAAATGGGTCGAGTCCTATTATTTCAGTCAAAAGCACATCATCCTCAAACACATTCAATGGATGGCCACCACTGCTCAGTGGCTTCAGGACAATGGGGCATTCATACCCGCACCCAAGGTCTATTTGAATCAACAGCGATGGGATGGGGCTGAGATTCCAGAGATCAAGCCAAAGACCTTAAAAGACCCTGCACTTGTCAAGATCGAGCAAGACAGCAAAAAGGCTGCACCGATTCCCGAACACATCAAAGCAAAGATGGCAATGCTCCGAAAATGAATTTTGATTGGCCAACAAATGACACCAAGCGAATTGGAGCACTTCAAAAACTGCGAAGCAAAGGAGTGGCTCAGACGCTACCAAGCCAAGACATTGACGATTGGCTCAAAGAGAGCATTGCTCTGGTGGCAGGGTGTGTTAAGGGACTTGGAACGAATCAGAGGCGAGTCCGACACTTTGGATTTGAGACAGCGCATGAACAATCTCAGAAAGGCTGACAAATGACATTTAAAAAGAATATAATTTATTAACAGCTACCTTTAGCGGGGGAAAAGGCGATTCATCACCGCCCTGCTGTTATTCTTTAGTGATGCTTCCACCAATGATGAGGTGCGACATGATTTCTTATTTGCTTCCAAAAATTCAAGACAACCTTGAATACAAGGATGGATTTTTATATTGGAAAAAAACTTTAGGCAGAAAATTAAAAGGAAATAAAGCTGGTTGGCTTAATAAAGGTTATGTAATGGTTGGCATCGATGGTGAAACGCATCCTGCACATAGAATTATTTTTCTTTTACATCATGGCTATTGCTCTGAATTTATCGATCATATTGATGGCAATAGGTCAAACAATAAAATTGAAAATTTGCGTCCTGCTACTCATAACGAAAACGCAAGAAATTGCAAAACACCATCACACAATACAAGTGGATTCAAAGGTGTTTGTTGGGATAAAAGAAAAAACAAGTGGATGGCTTACATTACTGTAAACAACAAACTTAAATTTTTGGGTTATCACGAAAAAATTGAGAATGCTCATTTGGCATATATCAGTGCTGCCAAATTACATTTTGGTAGTTTTGCAAGGATATAAAAATGACATTTCAAGTTTGTTTTGTAGTCTATGGAGAGCCAGTACCAAAAGGTCGGCCAAGATTCTCGACTCGGGGAAAGTTTGTTCAGACATTCACACCTCAAAAGACCAGAACTTATGAGGCCGAGGTTGCAATGATGGCTAAGGCTGCAATGGGTGCGTCAAGACCACTGCAAACGGCTTTGGAGGCATTTATTCACTTGACCTTCCCAATACCTCAGTCCTACTCAAAAAAACGCGCTGAGGCTTGTTTAAATGGCTTTGAACGGCATTTGAAACGTCCAGACGCAGATAATGTTGCAAAGGCGATCATCGATGGCATGAGCCAGATCATTTTTGTCAACGACTCGCAGATCGTTAGTTTGCACGTTCACAAGGCTTATGGCGAGATTGCCAAGGCTGAAATTCTGGTGAGGGAAGCATGAATGTGACTCTGTTCAACCCTCAACAGGCTCACAAAGTCTTGGCTGAGGCTTGGATACAGATCAAGGCTGAGTTGATGGCTGGCCACAAAATTAGTTTGACAGTCAAAAAGCAAACTCGGTCTGGCCAACAAAACTCAATGTTTCACTCGATCATCGGGGAAATTGCCAAGCAAGCGCAACACGCAGGGGCAAGGTGGGACACTGAGTCTTGGAAAAGGTTTCTGGTTGACCAGTGGGCTAATGAGACTGGTCGCAAGGCTGGCCGAGTCGCTCCAAGCCTAGATGGTGAGAGAGTTGTTCAACTTGGCAGACAAACCCGAGAGTTTACCAAAGACGAGGCCAGCGAGTTCACTGAATGGCTCTTGGCTTGGTGTGCTGAAAATGGCATAAATACAACACATGACTTGCGTGATGAATAATGGTGTAGAATTTCAAACATTAACAAAAGGAGATCATCATGGAAACTTTAAAAGATGTGGCAGCTGCAACCCTGATCGGTTTGGCATTGACAGTCGGGCTTTTACATTATTTTGATGTCCTGATTAAATGAGGGGCGGTAAAAGAGAAGGTGCTGGGCGACCAAAACATCCAGACGAGTTAATCCGAGTCAATATTGTGATTACTAAACCACAAAAAAAGAAACTCAAGGAATATGGCGGTTCAAAATGGGTGAGAAACAAAATCGAGGAACATAATGATATTCAATTACCAACATAAAGATGTGAATAAGATTATCCAATGCGAATTGGATTATTACCCTGCTGACCCAGAAAACGGCTTTATGGACGACTCAATGGAGTTAGTCAGCGCAACAGTCAAGGGCGTTGACATCCTTGCTGTGATGTGCGATTCAGTCATCAAAGAAATTAAGGATATGGCTTTGAATAAAGACGCAACAAATACAGATTAAAAGGGGCTGAAATGGGAATTATTAGAACTTGGCTCAATGATCACGACTTTATTGACCGACCAGATCGCAATGAGGTCATCGAGGAAGTGGCCAAAGAAATTCAAAAGTTGACTGTTTTTGGCAAAGACACGCTCGATAGTTTCTCAGTTCACATCCGAAAGATGAAGTCCTGCCCACCTTGTTATGGTAATTGCAACCAAGGCCGAGACTGCCCTGCGAGGATGCAATGAGCAATCGAGTTGTCTTTTCAGCAATGTTTCTTTTCCTTTTGGTTTACTGGTCATGGGTGTTTTATCTTGTCTGGAGTCACGCATGACAAGGAAGATGACCAAGCGCAAGAAGTGGAATCTGGTCGATCCGTGTACTCATGCAATTGTTGGTGCATCCATCACACCCAGATATCTACTCGACAAACTGAGGCTCACTGAGTTGGCGGCTCTTGAGTCAATGACTAAGGGTCAAGGCACTGTCCAAGACTGGAGGACTCTGGTCGATCTGCTTAACCTGAGCGAGATGATGGGTCGCAATGGGGTGGGTGCTGAGGTCTTGCCAGTCTGCGAGAAGGCTCAGGAAGGCTTACACAAAGCGGCCATTCGCTATCAGGAAACGCTCACAATGGGTCTGGATGGGGTCACAATCAAAGCCCTGAGAGACTTGATCGAGTATGCAGACCTTCAGCAAGGAAGCATCCACAGAAGCGTTTTTGAGCAGTTTGTTGAGAAAACGAGAAACTACATCAAGGGCAATGGCGACCGAGTTGTTGAGATTACATGAGATTCCCTAAGCACAAATACATCCGAAGTGAAGTCCTAATGAGAAACGCTCGGCTCATTCCCTGCCAGTTATGCGGCATCGAGGACGAGACAGTTTGTGGAGCGCATTCCAATTGGGGGGGTGGTAAGGGCAG
>Ga0247723_1000566_pt1 | contig 24933 bp, 16 predicted proteins | sample MSEWelMarce5H_FC_FD_189079 | JGI IMG/M metagenome (GOLD analysis project Ga0247723, IMG submission 189079) | Subsurface sediment microbial communities from gas well in West Virginia, United States - MSEEL Well Study Marcellus 5H_FC | ecosystem: Environmental > Terrestrial > Deep subsurface >... | reverse complement strand
CCTTTTGAGTGCCTTTGTTTATTAGTCTTTCGAATGAGCTTTTATCATATAGCTTCCCATCAACAACTACCTTTCCTCCTTGCTCGTCAAGGAATGTAATTATGTCTTCAGTGGAGTTTAGCTCGATTCCCTGCCCTTTAGCAAGTCCTTGTATTAATTTAGCAGCACGCTCTCTCTTAGCGTCATCATCTAATTCTTTCAATCGTTTGTAGTCAGCCTTACCTTCAGATACAATTCCATCAATAATATCATTGATTTCATCAAGCTCCTCTTGCGTTTTTCCGTCAAGCTCATCCATGTTGATATTACTCACATATTTTAGATATTCTTTTTGAGCTTCTACAGTTGTTTTTCCAACCCATCTGTTTCCTTGGCGGCTAAGAAGGGTTCTTCTGCTTTTGACTTTATCTCTAATCTCTTTGATAGTTGCTTTTCTTTTACGCTCAGCAGTTTTAGCATCACGTTTACTTGTTGCTTCAGCTTTTTTCCCAATGAGTGCGTCAATCTTATCAAGAGCAGATTCAAGGTCTTTAGCGTTTAATGCAGCTGTAATCTTATCAATTTCAGACTTCGTATATTCTCCTTTAGGAAGATTTTCTTTAGCATAATCACGAATTTGCTTTCTTACTTTTCTGAACCAAACTCCAGCTGTTTTACCTGCCGCCTCCTTGTCTTTTAACTGCTTTCTTAGTGCTTCAGATTCAGTCATCTGAACTGTCTTCGGTTGCTTAGCTGTTCCAGTAGCGTCAGCAACTCTACTTGCAAATTCTTTAGCAGCTTGTCTTTCAGCAGAAGTCATCTTGCTCTCATTGAGCTTATCATTCATCCCCTGCTTGTAATCAGCTTCTGCTTGTTTTTTTTGGTCTTTACTTAGACCTTTAAACCATTCTGATTGTGCAACCACCTCAAATCCTTTAGCGATTGCATTTTGAACAGATTGAGCAGACATACCAGCTAATTCAATAGATTTAGCCACGGTTTCCAATGATGCATTCCACGCAGCATCAAATCCTGGGATTGAAGATTTTAAACCTTCTCCACCCAGTTTACCTGCTCTAATCTTGTCAGCAAATTCTTTAGCAATTTGAGATATAGTTCTTCCTTCTACTACTGGCTCTTCTGTAGTTTCAGTAGTAGGTGCCTCAGTAGTAGTTGTTTCAGTTGTAGGTGCAGGAGCTTCAGCAGTAGTGGCTTCAGTTGATTGCTCTGCAGCTTTTGAATTTTTAATAAATTCAAGTTCTTTTTGTAATTCTTCAACTTTATCAGGATAATCACCAAATCCTTTAAGTGTTTCTATTTCATTTTCATACGCTGCAATAGGATTAACTTTTGCGTCTTCTTCAAAAGCTTTTCGTGTTGTTTTTACCCTATCTTGAATTACTTCTTCAGCTGTCTTTCCTTCATCATTTCTCAAAGGCTCAGCAGCAGGAGTTTCAGTTGCCGTTGCCTCTTCTGGAGATGCAGGTGTTTCCGTAGTAGTAGTTTCAGAGTCGGCTTGCGAATCACCTTCTAATCCTTTGTTCTTAATAGAATTAAGCTTATTATTTATAACGCCAGCCGCTTCTTCCTCGGTAAATCCATCAGAATTAAATTCTCTTTTTACTGAATCTAATAATTCCTTAAACGAACCTCCCTGCTCTACATATGCTCTTACTGATTCTCTTAATTTTAACCCATCAGCATACCAGCTGCTTGGGTTTCCGAAGAAAGCATCTTTGAAATCTTTTTTAGCCTCTTCCTTGCTTACTTCTTTTGAATATTTTTCAGCTACTTCTTTGGTTTGTCTAGCGTCAGATTTTTCAATAAAAGTGCCATATCCATTTGGCATTTCCTTGTCTTTTACCATTAAGCCATTAACAATGCCGTTTACATCGCTTAAAGGGGCATTTAATACAGATTGCCATTCTCTTTTTTCTAATTCTCTTTCAATTTTTGCAGATTCATATGCCTCTTCTGTAAAACTTTTTGCGCCTTCAAGTTCAGCCTTTCTTTTTTCTAATTCCTCAATAGATTTATTTTTTATATCGTCAGAGGCAGGAGTTTCCGTGGTAGAAACCTCTGTGGTAGCTGCTTCAGCAGCAGGAGCCTGTTCAACCAATACCATTGGCAACTTCTTTCTTGTGTTAAACAAGTTTTCAATAGCGGTTGGGCTAAAGGTTCTATTTGCAGGAACATATCCTTGCTTAACTAATTCTCTAGCTTCTTCTACACTGCTTGCTGTAACCTTTTGCGGTTTTGGAGGTTTAGGTGCTTCAGTAGTTGCTTCCTGAGTAGGTGTTACTTGTTCAGCTTGCCCTTGTTCTTCTTGAACCACTCCACCAGTGCTAGGCGCTTCTTGGCTTGGTTCAGCGACAGGTTGTCCTTCGACAGATTCTTGCCCTTCTCCGACTTGACCTGATACCCCTTCTTCGTCTTTTTTATCATTTTCTTCGATTGTTTGTTCTACCTTCTGTTGCTTTTCTTTGTTCTCAGCAAACTCTTCAACCTTACTATCTGCCTCATTTAAGTCTGCTCTGATAGCTTCAATAGCAGCATCTACTTGTTCCTTTGACTTTGGAGGTAATTTTTCGTATGCATCCTTAGCGCCTTTAGATTCAGTAAGACCAAATCCTGCCCCCATGATAAACGATGAAATTAAAAATTCTTGAACTTGGTCAAAAGTACCAAACTGTTTATTCAATTCAGCCTTCATCTCTCCCCAACTGTCAGTTCTTTGGTAAATACCAACAAGCTCCTGCATTGTTTCTTCACCCGTTTCACCAATACCACGAGCAGTAGCTTCTCCTCCTTTTTTGATTACATTAATTGCCGCATCAACTTTGTTCCCAAATATACCTTGAAGGTATTTGTAGACTTGGTCTTTAGGCATCTTAGAAAAGAATACTCCAAGAGACTCAGAAACCACTCCTCCTGCCATGAAAGACAAGAAGTTTAACTCATCTTCCTGAGAGGTAAAGATGTCCCCTGCAATCTCAGCTTTTACAGCCGATTCGATTGTTGGCTTTAAGAATCTACCAAATCGTGTAGATTGAAGTGCGCTATTATATATCTTCTCAGCAGTACTTACAATCTTAGCAGTTCTCGTTACGTTTGCCCCAGTAATAAGACCCTCGATTCCTTTAACTATTCTAAGAGCCGTAGACGGAACCCCTGCAGTTAACACCATTGGCGCTATAATTGCAGCAGTAGTACCAGTCATACTTCCCCATTTTTCCATACTCCAAAAGTCAACCTTAGATTGCTCTTCTAATTTCTTAGCCATCTCAGGAGTAACAAAGTCATCTTCTTTGAATCCGAACTCTTGCAATTTCTGAGCAGTTGTCGCAGAAGTCTCTGACAAGTTAACAAAGCCTTCAGCCTTAGCTGTATTAGGGAATAAAGTTGAATAGAATGAGTTAGTGAACGACTCCCAGAATCCAGTGCCATCATTTGATAGCATATCGCTATTGTTGAAGTACAAAGGAGCCATCTTGGTAAGCGTAGCTTTATTCTGTAACCATTGCTTTTCTACTTTTGAAAGCGCATAGAAACCGTCCCAATCCACCATGTCTTTGACTTTCATATTGGCATTGCCAAGCCCTTCAGTGTTTAATCCGTTTTCTTTAGCGATTCTTTCGTTCTCAGCTACCAATCGCTCGTATATCAAGTCAAATTGCTGCTTTGGAGTTATATCTTTTGGTATAGCAGCGATGATATTGTATGTGTCCTCTGACATACTCATTGCAAGCTGTTGAGCAATTTTCTTAGGCTCAGTCAAGAACGCTGCATCGGTTGCATATATCTTCTTGTCAATCAATGTTTCATAATCGTCAGCTTGACTTTTTGACTTTTCAAGTTCAGATACTACAGCTTGGTATTCATCAGATTTCTCATCTATTCCACTTCTCTTCATTCCAGACAATGAACTTTCAAGCTTAACTATATTTCGTTTTTCAGCAGCAAGTTTTTGTCTATCGTCTTGTATCTTAGCTTGAGACTCTGCGTATTTTTCTCCTTGTAAAGTCGTATAGTAGTCAACGTATTCAGCAAGTTTGCTTTCAAGATATTGTCTTTCTGTTCCGCTGATATTCGGAGATATTACATATTGCCCTGCCTCTGCGTCAAATCGCATCTTACCATTATCAACACTGTCTAAGACAAAATCAGCCATCTTAGATGTATTGTTAAAAATCATTACATCTTCAGAAAATATATCAGCATTCCCGTCAGCGAGTAAATCATCAGCCAACTCAATTTTCTTCTCAAACGAAACTCTCGATAAGCTCTTATTTTCTGCTCTTGCTCTGTTTATTTCAGCATTGATTTGTTTAGCTTCATTAAAATATGTCTCAGCCTGTTTAAGAACCTCCTCTACTTTTGCCGCCTTAGCAACAGTATAAGAGCCGTCTCCAATTATGTCTTTAACCTTGTTTTGATACTCTAAAAAAGAAGTCATTTGGTCTCCAGTCAGAACTTGAATTGGCGAACCATCAGCAGCTTTAATAGTAAGCTGGCTCATTATATCGGTGTTAGCAAAATTATTTGCCTTATTGAATACGGCTTTCTTTTCTTCAGACACAGTCGCCTTCTTCTCCATCATCAACTGCTGAACAGAAGGAGTAAGCGAATATGTACCTGGGACTACACCTTCATAAAGAATACCTTGCTTCTTTATGATTGCCCCCAAGTCATTGTATTCAGAAGCTTTCACGGCTTTAACTGCGCTTAGGTCAAGTTGAGCTTTCCTCTTAGCTACATCACCCTGCGTCATTTCAACATAATTCGAGCCACCCGCAGGGTCTATCATCCAATCCCCGTTTACTCGCTTGTAAGACGCTTTGCTTCCTGGGTATATGTAAACGCCATCAGGCTTAGATTGCAATATAGCATCAGTATCGAGTTTGGCTTTTCTATATGCCACATCACCCTTAGTCATAGGAACAAAATTTGTCCCACCCTTTGGGTCTATCATCCAATCTCCATTAACTCTTTTATATGAAGCATTAGACCCTGGATATTTGTACACACCATCAGGCAAGTTAGTCGCTTTTTGTTCAACTCCAAATACTTCCTTTTTAGGAGTGTAATTGAAATTCATAGTCCCATCAGAATTATACTGCTGAGTGTTGTCTTTTCCTTTGGTAAAATCATCAAAAGTAAAATTGTTTTCAGCAACTCTATTGCCCTCAACCTCTTTTCTCATATCACCAAATCTCTGATTGATGATTTCACCTGCTTTCTTTTCTACCTCAGAAATAGTCCCTTGAGCATTCTCCTCAAGATGTTTAACACGAGCTTCTAAATTATCACCTGCAACTGGTCTATAGTCGCCATTACCTTTGTAATCTTTATACCATTGACCATCAATTTTTTGAAAGTTGTTTGAGTCTCCAGCTAATCTGTAAGAACCATCAGGCAACCCTTGCTCTGCTTTCTTTTCTTCAGAGCCAACAGTCACCTTTCCTAAGTCGTCAATCTGAATACCAGTGTCTTTGTATTTAGCATTAATATCAGCGAGGGCAATCTTTTTATCTCCTTGAGGAGTACCAAGAACTGGCTTTCCGTCAGGAGTAAATTCTGGTTCAATTACTTCCTCTTCTTCTGGTTGTATAAGTGAATCCTCTACTTCGTCTTCTACTTTAATTGGCTGCTCAGAACCAATAACAGGAATACCGTCAGGAGTTTCAGTTACGTTTTTATTTGAGAAAGGGTCTGATGAAGGGCCAAATGCAGGCTCAACATTTTCCAATCCAAGGCGGTTGATAACATCAGTCTCGGTTTCAATAGGAGCTTCCGGAGTTATAGGCTCCTCTGTAATAGGAATTTCTACAGCAGATTCTGCAGGCTCCTCAGTTGGAACCATAGGCATAGCAGGCTGTTCTTCAGCAGGAAGAGGACCCTCAACTGGAGGTGGTTCTTCATTGGCAATTTGCTCAGCAGGAACCTCGCTAGGAGTTTCTGTCTGCGGAGTCTCAGCTTGAACTGGTGGTATATTCGCTTGGAATTCTTCTGGAGTTGCTTGAGTGTTATTCTCAGCTTGAATTGTCTCGCCTACTCCACCCGTCTGAGTAGACATTAAATTGTTAGAACCTGCGCCCATTCATTAAAGTTTTGACAAATATACCAATAAACGAGGTACATTCTTATTAAGTAGGGATAAAGAAAAAGCGACCCATTGTGTAGGTCGCTCATCTATATATAGGCAGGTTACTTACCCAATTCTTGGTCAACAAGAATCGGCTCGCTTGTTCTACTGAGTCGAGCAATTAAATCACCGTACTCACCAACGCTCTGAACCTGAATATCAATCATCTCTTTCAAGAATGCTTTCATCTTTGGACTTGATTTCTCCCATGCAAACTCATACTCTTCAAGTAGGTCTGATTCCATCTCTACTGCAAGGTTAAATGCTTCCATAAGGTCTCCAATTTCATCTTCTACAGCATCTAATGAACGAACTTCTAGTTGCTCATTCATATCATTCATAAATGCTTCTAATTTGTCATAATGTGTGAGTTCAGATAAGCATTCCTCGTTGAAGAATTTCTCGGCTCCAAAGAATCCGATTGACTTCATGCTGTTTGCTAAATGTTTGTAAGTATGGCTTGCTACCATCTCTAAGTTACCAAGATTGTTCATCATCTCAACCTCTTGGCTTGTAAGTAATTTTTTCATTTTATCCTATTTATAGTGGTCTTGTTGAACCAGAGCTTACTGTTGTCTGACCTCCACCTTGAGCTTTAGCTGCTCCTGGAGCGGTGTATCCTACCCTATCATCAACTAATTGCTGACCCGAAGGATTGGATATATTATATACATTCCCATCTACCTGTCCAGATATTGGCTCATAGTACTGATATGTATTTCCTTCAGCATCTTCGCCAGTTTTTGTGATGTATGTTTGAAGCCTTTCTGTTTCAAATGTTATTTTTCTTCCTGCAGGAGCCTTATCGTATTCATCCACGTTGTCCCCAGTTAAGTACTGAAGCTTATTGTTGCTATCATAAAATGCTTTTCTTTGCTCTAATGCAACTGGTTTTTCCATTATAGTAGCAAAATCACTATTGTTTTCAATAGCCTTGCCTCCAATATATAGTTTAACATTAGGAGCAACTTTTGCAATTTCAGCAGCAGTCAAATTTCTTTTAACCTGATTTCCGTCAAGGTCTTTATATGTCACTGTATAAGTCCTTTTTTGAGGGTCTCCTTGAACAGCTTTAATGTCTGGAAGAGGAACTGTAGAAACTATAGTACCATTTTTATCTACCCTTGTAGTAGAGCCATTCATTGACCCCATGTAAACTCCATATATTTCTTCTAATTTTTTCTGACGAGCAGTGCCCGTAAGACCTGACTTAGCTAATGCAGATATTTCTTGGTTAAATGTTTTATCAGTTTTAGGATGAACCATATCTCCTGCGCTACCATCTAAAGTCCTAGCAAAGCTCATCTCTTTATCTTGCTGCTCTTTATTCCACTCTTTGATGTGTTGGTAATGCTGTGCCCATCCAAGCTCGTCAGTCCTAATAGTTTCGTAGCTAAACTTAATCGACTCTTTAGGAATCATACCAGCGGCATAATCCAACAAGTAAGGCAACTGTTCCTGACTTCCATCTTGACCTGCAATCATAGCTGCTATTGATTGTTCAATGTCAGCTACGTCAAAATACTTGATAACACCACTAGCGTAAACGTCAGCACCAAGACTAGGGTCTCCGTTCATTACTCTTTCCATGAACTTATTTCGTTCAGCAATAAAGGCAGGGTCATCATATTTACCTCCAGTTTTAAAGTTGAAAGGTCTTTCAGTCAATCTGTCTGGAGCGGTAACTGTTTTCATCAAGTCTTCAACTTGAGGCATCACGTTTAGATATGGTTTAGCATTATTAAGTGCCCTACCATATGAATTATTCTCTCCTCTCAAGTAAGCACCATACTCCTCTGGACTTCCATATAGGATTTTTTCAATATCATCCATCATGGCTTTAGGTATGTACACCTCTTTCTTTTGGAATGAGTCAGCCATTGTTTTTGCCCATGTAGCAACTTGAGTAGTATCCCTAGCTTTAGCTTCAGCATTAGCCATGAATTGTCTGTACTCTGGGTCTGCCATCATAGCAGCAAAATCTCCCCCATGCTTTTCCAAAAATTCATTTGTCTTTGGGAAAAAATACTCGTTGTTATATTGCTCTTGATTTTGAGCAGCAGTTTGTGGAGCAGTGAGAATTTTATCAATAGTCTTTTGCTTTTCAGCCGCAGCATCTTTTAATGCACGAAGACGAGCATCATACAGTCCAAATGGTATTCTTGCTCCGGGGGCAGCAAATATAGTTGCATTACCAAGATACTTTCCGCTATAACTACCAACAGCAATGTTTTGACCTGCATTTGGAAAATAGTCTTGAACACCTAGTTTTTCAATAGCTAAATCTGGAGAATCTGATAAACCCTTCAATGCGTTATCAGTTACTTGTTTTTGAATTTTTTCTTTATCAAGTCCTTGGTCAAATGTTGCGCCTCCACCTTGCATTTGATTAAGAGCCGTACTTCCATCTCCAGGCACAGGCTCTGTGTTTACAGATGTTGTTGCGCCACCTGATGATGTAGTTCCGCCAGATGCCCCCAATGCTTCATTCTCAGTATTGTCAACTTCTTGTTGATTTATAGCTCCACCAATTTGATTAACTTCGTTGTTGGTTTCATTTTCAATACCATTATTTGCTTCTATAGCATTGTTAGCTATAGCTGCATCTTGTTCATCTTGAGCGTCATTTACTGCCTTTGCAGCATTATTAACTTTATTTAAATCAGTTAAAGTAGCGTCTGGATTGTTAGCCACCGCAGAAGACAACTTCATACCAGCAGTAGGAACCGTACTTGCTTGAGTTTTAATAGTAGAGTTGTTTACATTAACTCTACCACCCATAGGAAACATAGATAGATTTTTCATTATCTCTCTACCTACTCTTCCTTCTTTAATTTTATTTAATTCAAGGTCTGACTCAGCTATTGCTTTATCAGTTTTTTCAGCTTGTCTTTCTCTCTTTGCATTGTATCGCTCAGAGCTTCGTCTGTCTTGCCTTACATCTTTAGGTAATTCTCTTTCTTTTTGACGATACTCTCTATTGTTCTGACGTTCTAATTTTCTATCTTGTCTACGCACTTCTGCTGTAGGCTTTTCTACACTTTTATCTGCCATAACTTATTTGATTTTTTCCATCTTAAGACCAATCATGTCATAGTAAACAGCCAAGTGTCCATCTTTAGTTGTAACAGCATCAGGGCGGGTTAATGCTACCTCTTGCGCCATTACACCTCTGTATCGAGATGATGGGTCATTCTTGTAGTTGTATTCGTAAATGTTGAATCCATTTTCAATTCCCACATGAGAGATATTCTCTTTTAGGTTTATGTCTGATGCGGCTGAAATTATTCCTTTTACTATTGGCGCTCCTTTCTTGATTATGCCAGCAAGAGCTTTACCTTTAGGGGCTTTACCTCCACCGCCTCCGCCAGCTTCTCCTCCAATTTGAGAACCAATTCCTTTCAAGCTTGATTTCTTATCACTAGCCGCTGCATTCGTAAGGCCTGCAGCAAGATTATCTTGACCTGCTGAAACATTCTGCTCGGCACGAGCTTGCATTGTCTGCGAACGATACATTCCAAGGTCAGATTTTCTCTGAGCCATCTCACTAACTTGAGCGCCTTCCTGCTGTGCTAATTGACCCATTTCTTGAGCATTAGCAGTACGCATATTTTCTGCTTGTTGGGAAAGTAATTGAGATAGCACACCCGTGTTTACTTGTCCTCCTGCTTGGAATCCCGCATTACCCATGCTCTTCATTAGTTGGCGAGTTGCCGCACGGTCAGTATTATTAGCTGTACCAGTTTGCAAAGCTCTTCGTCGGCCTTGAATCATATTCAAGTATCCACGACTCAATCTATCTTCTGGCGTAGGAAGCATTGCATCAGCCTTCTTACGTTGTCTGATACCTTGTGCTAGCTGCGCACCACCAACGGTAACTGCCGCTGCGTTCTTAATAATTTTATCCCAAGGAACTCCTGCCATAATGTGCGTTTTTACAAAAATATGAATTATTTCAATGCCTTATATTGAACTCCTGTACTTACTACTAGGAATTCCTCATCTGTTGTACTTACAATCTTGAAGATTAAAACACGACCTTGCTGTCTATAATGTGGAGCCAAGTCTTTTCTTGGTATGTAACACTCGTATCCATAGTAATCTTTGATTGCTATTGGGTTTGCTACAGCATCAACCATAGACGAATAGTTGTCATTCTTATAGTCATCATAGCTGTCGTAAAAATAGATTTGCTCTGGCTTAGACGGAGAGTTAACTCTTATACGAATAAACTCCTTATCAAAGTAAGCGTCCTTATCTGACAGCCCAGATATGTAGCAAGTAATATCCCCATCAAACAATGTGTTTCCTATTCCTAGTTCAAATGTCTGAGCATCACGCATACCATACAACTTATGTCCTAGCTGTAGATACTTGTCGTAATTGTATGAACTCTGACATTGAAGAGCTTTTTGGTCTACACCATAAATCATGGTTGAATGATTTGCGTCAAACTCTATATTGAAGATGTACTCTTTATTCTTCACGTTGTAAACACCACAAAGATTACTGACATAACCATCCTCAAGCTTAGATAGGAATTGTCTTTCAAACAACTCATAGAACCCGTTTCTGCTTAGTTCTACTAATTGATTTTCAGCGAATGCAAACACACCTCTATCGTTCATAAAGAACAAGGAGTTTGAATACTCTGCCCAGCTTCTCCAAGTCTCGTCAGACATTCCAATCGTTCTGTCAATCCAGAGCTGATTTAAAATTCCACCCACATCAGAACCAACAGTTGCTAATTCATTTGCGTTGATTTCATGGATAATCCGCTTATCCACAAGTAGCAAGCAAACACCACTGTCTGTAATAGCGTACAAGTTGTTTCCTTTGTCTTCTGACAAACAGCTGAACGCAAACTTAATCTCTCCAGTGTCATCTGAAATGTCATAGAAGTTCTTAGCGGCAAAAGTTTTTACAGTTGGAGTATTCTGAATGTTTATTGGTCGTCTTTCTGACCAGATGATTCGTGTGCAATACTCCGACTGTTCTGTAAAGCCAACGGCAGGCGTTGATGTATATATAGTTGTGGTCTGACTTTTTGTATAATCAATGTTTGTCTGAGGGCTAAATCTAAAACCTCCAAATGACCACCAATACCACTCATATCCATACTTGTTAAAGTACAATGGATTCAGCTTATTGTTGTTCTCAAATGTAGTTCTATCATCCTCGCTACCAGTTTTCCACTTGTATGGACGGGTAATATAGTTTACTAACGGAAAGTGTTGGTCGATGTTTGCTTTCTCTGGAGATTCATTGTTAAATGCAAAAGACAAATTAATTCGTGTCTCTGCCGTCCACATTGTAACCATTTGACGAATCCATGCTCCACGGATACCAGTTTCATTGAACTTGAATTTATCAGAGTTAGACGCATAATTCCAAGGGTTTGTGTTCTGCCAAACTCTATATCCATCAGCGTACTCATAACTCTTGAATGGGAATGGGATGTTCCAAGTAAACGTAGCCAATGTATCCTTAGGCTCTCCTGCTGCACCATATTCGTTGTCCATTACAGCCCATATGGACTCATTCACATAGGTATCTCCATTGAATATACGAACAGGAATTCTATTGTCGTACTTTACATATACCTTGCTACCCAAAGGAATAGCTGTAAAATCTTCATACGATGGAATATAATCAAAGTTTAATGTGAACACCGGACACATATCATCTATTGATTGAGTATGTGTATATATTCCTTCAATGGCGTAAGTGCCAGACGCATCAGTCACATTGTATGAACCAAACGTATTTAAAGCTGTGAGAACTGTAGTTACAAACGCTCCAGACTCATTTGTTACATTCAACCATCTATGCTCCACAAGGTTCTCATCGACTACATACACAAATCTGTAGTAGTTGGCATAATCATTATTTATTTCTCCATTAAAAGTAGGAATACAATCCTCCCATCTTTCTGATACAAGCTGAGCAGATTGATTTAATGACCCGTCTGATTCAAGAACTAATGACTTGAATTTGATATAGTTAGCGCAGTATTTGTATTGAGTAGTAAGCCCTGGGTTTATATCAGAGTTTTTAATCAAGTTCACTACATACATTGGCTCTCTCCATTCCATTACTCCAGAGCTGTCTGCGTCTAAGTTAGGATTGAAGGCAGAGTTTGGCCCAGTCTCATTATAGATTTGAGCATCTACTTTAATGTTTAAATAAGACTGAGAACCAGAATATGTAGTTACATTGTTTGTCTGCAATATGTCAAATACAGCATTTCCGTTTCCATTAGAAGGAAAGGCAGGAGAATCACTATTTGATGTATTGGTAAACTTCCCATAAGGGATATAGTTGTATCCAGTAATTGAATCGTATATTCCAGTATCCGCCTCTAAGACTGGATTGAATATTGGGTCCCCATCATCAAAGTCTATACCGTCACGGATAATTCGTGGATATACAATCATGTCAGCCCCTTTGTCACGAATATCAATTACATCATTGATGTGAGAATATACCTCTGTGTAATAACCAAGTGGAGATACGAATTGTATTTGATAGCTTGTAGGATTGTTCAATACATCTTCATACACCTCTGGATACAATAATTCCAAATCTGGGAAATATGCCCAAATTGAATCAGTACTTTTTGCACCATCAGCTTGACCAAGCTTTTCTGCTTCAGACAATGAATAGAATCCAAATCCTTGAGCTACCACACGCATAGCAGGGTCAGTCTGAACTACGGAGAATCCATCTCCCCACTGCTCTGGATAATCTGAAATACCCTTGAATGCGTAACCCATTGAGTAGTAGTCCAATCCAAATCCTTTAGGATTAAAGTCTTCATTAGGAGTTCCACTCACTCCTACTTGCTGGTCTATTCTATACTGATATGTAGTATCTGAATCGTTTTGAGATGTTGGAGTCAATACGTTGAAGGGGTCATTTTCTTTAACCGAAATCAAATAGTCTCCGTTGCTATCATCAAAAGCCTCTCTTCTTACAGCGTCATAATGGTCAAATACCTCATGTGTTTGGTTCATATTTCCATCAACATCACGAGCATACACAGTACCCATATAAGACATACCAAGCGATTCCGTTGATAGTGGCTCTCGTCTATTGGGGAATTGGTAATTCAATGCGTTTCCAGGGATTTGCTCTGCATATGTTGAACTATGCTTTTCATCAAACAATACAACTGCAAATGCGTGCTTCTCACCTCGCATATAACTTTTATACAATGCAGAGTTGAAAACATTTTTATGCCCTGCTTTGAATAGTTTTTGAACCACTGGGAATACTGGTTCCGTATCGTCAACAAATGTTATGGTTCCACCTAAGTCTTTAGGTTTATATGCAACATTCATTAAGTACAATCTATCGTTAAAGTAACGAATAGACTTTGCACGCTCAACAGAGTTGAATTGATTTGTTTGTTCCTCTAAGTCTAAGATAACAGCTCCCTCAAATGTTCCACTTGCTCTGTCAAGAATGTTTATGACATTTAATCCTGCCGTAATAGGAACGCTTCCGATTACCTCAGATATTGGCGCTACATCAATAGGTGTCCCAGTGTACCAAGAATCTCTTCGTATTTCAATATATGAAAAGTCAGCATTATTCTCATACTTAATTCTAATGTGATTTCCGTATGGAGTGTTACTATTGATGTCTGGAACAGACGAAAATGTTCTTGTGTTTGGGAAATACGGAGAAAATGCCGTGCTGTTATTTCTAACAACTGGAATCAACTCTGTAAATGGAGAGAATGGAGTTCTATCTCCTTGTGTAGTTACATATCGGTATGAGTACGAATAACTACCAACTGGCATTCCAGTTCCTCCTATGACTAAATCATATGTTCCTGATGCTGAAGCAGTTTGCTTAATAAATGATGGCTTATGCAATATCCCAGTAGACTGAATGGTATACTTGTCGATATTAAATAAATCAAAATATGTAAGGTCACAAGATGTATCAGGCAACATTCCAGAATGGGTCATCAAGTCTTTCAATGAGAATACCATTGGAGGAGTGTTGTTGTTTGTGATGTAGAACTCTCCACTTACGCAGTTCTCGTTCTTGTGATACTGAAGAGGGTGGTCTAAATCAACTGGAAAGTTCTCACTCATCAATACAATCTGACCATCAACACGCATAAATGGAGGATAGTTTTTATAATCTGGATTTGCCCATATTTCTATGATGTGGTTATCAATCTCTTGAGTCATCATGCAAACATACCCTTGGTCTAAAAGATTTCCAGGTTCAACAAAACATCTATTGTCTATGTTTGGGTAATTAAGGTCTTCACCCTTTATTTTCTTAGCAGCAAGGTTGTTTCCATCCATAGGCATACTACGCATATTCAATGCATCTACGTGACCACCTTCTTCACCTGCTCCAAGGATTTCCTTATTGGTATCAGAAGATATACCTTTCTCGTAGGTTCTAGTATCTGTTGGATGATGTTGCTGCTTCATACTATTTGTTTTTGTATGGGAACGCTTTATTTAAAGTGTCTTGTCGTCCATTACAACCACAATCTTCAGCTCCCACTGCCTTAGCTGCAAATTTAGCAACTTTATCAATACCCGTCGCTTTAGTGAATTTCGCTATAGTATCTCCGAGCCCACGAGACGGTGTGTTTGCTGGTTTATTCTTAGCATCTTTTCCTGCGCTAATTGCGCCCATTAAGCTTCTTCTCATTTCATTGCTTTTGTTAGAGTCTTACCTTTCTTAGCAAATCGTTCTCCTTTACCAGATGATTTACCTTCACGATATACGGCAGAACCTTTACTCCACAAGTCATGGAATGCCCACCATCCTGCGGTAAGCTTTGAAGAGTTACCTTCGCTTGCGTGTCTTCTTCTATATTGCTCTCGTGCCTCTGGGCTGTAGTTTGAACTATAACCTTTAGCTCCGTATCTTACAATCTTTTCTTGGCCATTAGCGCAGGCTTTTACTACACGCTTATGCTTTCCGTCATTAGCTGGTCTAGGGCTGTTGCACGGCATTGACTCTTTACTTAACTTTCCTGCCATATTTTAGAGTTGCTTGGTTTGTCTTTGGGTCGTATGAGTAGTCTTCTGGGTCGTTATCATTGTATCTTGTTCTACGCTCTATAGCACGCTCCTCTGCGCTCATCTTATCCCTTACCTTTCCTTTATCAGTTAACTTAAGAGAATTAGGTTCTATAATCCCATTCTTTCGCAAAATGCCTAATGCATTTGAATAAGCATTCTTATCCCCCTTCTCTCTTAACTGAGAAGTTAATCGAACAAGGATTTTAGGCTTATCCATTACTTATGGTACATTGAGCTGATATACTCTTCCATGGATTCTTTTTCACGAGTATCCATAGCTTTAATTCTCTTTCTTGCTTTATTCCAGCTACCGTTTGTCAAGTCATCCAACTTAGACTTAGCATCCACCCACAATGGTCGATACATTCTTGGGTCACGAGACTTCATTGCGTTGTAGAATTTCTCTTCAACATAGTCAACAACTGCACGCTCAAAGAATCTTGGAACAACAGGAAGCTCACCATTTGGCACCCCCATCCCATTCAATCTCATTCGTACATATGGAAACTCCTTACACTCCTTACTGAACATTACAATTCCATCCCCACTAATGTTATAGTAGTATTTAGGACCATAGAATCCCTGTAAGTTGTGCTGCATTAATCGCTGATTAGGCTGAAATAAGTCGACAGCATTACTACCATCATCCTTTACCTTTGCGGTATATCCAGTTCCATCGTAGCTATTGTCAAACAAACGCTTCCAATATACTACTTGAGTCTTCTGTGGATTACATAGTGTACCATTGTACAAGTAAATCTCACGAAGATTAAATGTGTTCTCTGGCATTTTAATGCGACAATTCTCTGGCATTTCAAAGTCATGTGTTACCTTCTGCCAAAATGTATCGAATGACAACTCCTGCATCGCATCTTGGATACGAGAGATATACCATCCTTTGTTGAATCCAGTTCTGAATTCTGTGTCGTTTACTGTTGCTGTAATTTCAGCAAGTAAGTGGTCTACTGATACAAAGTCGTGAGATGTCATTATTCTTCCATTTGTTGTGCTGATGAAGCATCAGGCAGGTTAATAGCTCTGTTTGCGTACATTTGATTGTCAAGTTCACCACCGTCTTCTCCGTCGTTTGTATTCTCAGCAGGCATCAACATAACGAATCGACCCAACTGCAACACCTGCATCATCAACTCTTGAATTAATTCATCAGGCAAGTTCACATCATCATCAAGACTACATAAAGTCTGAGGGTCTAATGTTGAGCGAATAGCTATTTCTACGTCTTCAATTTTTATACATTCTACCCCAACCAAGTAAATTCTATTGACAGACACGCCATCAACTGACTGACCTACACGATAGAAATAAGGAACCTTAATACTTGGCTTAGTATATTCATCAAGGTAAAGGTGCTGCAATGAACCAATGTTCGTAGGAGAGAACCACACCTGAGCAAAGTTAGGCCCTTCGCATTTGCAAGTGTCCACGTTATATGTAATGTAAACTATACCTAAATTGTTAGGCAAGTCCATCACTTGAGAAGGCAAGTCAATATACTTTCTTCCTTTTGAGTCAGTATGAACTGGAACGCTACTAAACGTAGATACAAATAGGTCAGACTTTGTGGATAAGTAGTGCTGTGTACGCAATCTGTTAGCCACAACCATTACCCAATACATAATTTGATTCAGCGTAAAGTCGGCATCATCGAATGCTTGGCTAAAGTTCTTGTCTAAATCATATACTAAATATCTATAGGTCATCTTACAAAGTGCTTATTAGTTGCTGAATATCTGCCGACGAAACAGAATAAAGAGTTGTTTGGTCTCCCTGCTTGTATGCTATGTAGTTCAATGCTTTATCGAATAACAACTGAAACACACTATTAGGGAACTCTATGTTCTGGGAAAGGTTTGTAATTACAGATGGCTTCTTAGCCCAAAATACAGTCAACTCCTGATTTACCTCAGCAGGACGTACCTCAATCTCTGACATCTTATTTGCATCAGAAGAGCCGTTGTAATTGTAAGGTGCTAGATACGCATAAAGCCTAAGTGCAGCACAAAGCTTTGGGCCTTCATATCCTGCTTCAAATGGATTTTCTGATGTAATAGACCATTCCTCCACATTAAGTCGCTTACAAGAGCTTGCAGACGATAAATGTATTCTGTTCGGCAAGTAATAGCTCCTAGTGGTATCTGGCGTTGAAGGCACAGGCACCCCTGCGGCAGCTTTTGTAATTGGATTTGCGTAAACTCCCAATATAGTCCAAACTTCACTTGGGAATACATTGAGAGATACTCTTGAGGTGTCACTTGTTAGAAACACCCCAGAGTATGCTAAATCTCTAAAAAATTCTTCGCTTAATTTATCTTGGCCATATGCAGCATTTACGATATTAGTTAGCCACTTAACCGCTGCGTTAATTGCAGGGATATAGTCTAAGTCATCCCTGTAGTGGTCTGACCCTTCAGCATCTAGTGCGAAGGCTAATTGATTCCGTAAATCCTGAGCCAAAATCATAATTACCCGATTGTTTTTTCTGTTATACTTCTTCCGTCTTTATCAAGAACTGAATTTCTCAAATTCCCATAAAGCATTTTATCTTGTTGGTCAACAGACCGTTTTGCCATATTCTCAACAAGCTGTCTTCTCATTCCTTCTGGGCTTTGAGATACAGATATGCCTTCTTGCTTTGCTCGTGCAATCACTTGAATATCAGATAGTCGTGTGATTGATTGTTGAGCCTCAACCATTTTTTGTGCCCACGTAGCATCAACACTCATCACTGAACCAACGCTCTCGTAGAACGCAATTCCGAATTGACTATGGTTTCGTAGGTAACTCACAAGTTGCTTGGATTGAACTTTTACCGAAGATACGGAAATTACTTGAATGCCTTTTTGACCTCTACGCTTTGTACGGATAAGAGGTTGGAATTTAACGGCTCCTCCTGGTGGCTCTTCTTCGATTCCACGCTTCTTGTCTCCGTGAATAGAGAAGTTAAATGAGAACGCAAAGAATACAACTGGAACGTCCAACCAATCCTCTTCTAACTCTGCTACATAAGCAAGGTCTTCATCAAGTTCTTCAACTGCTTTTTTAGTCTTAAGCTTCTCAAGTTGGTTAGAGAATTTGTTCATCAACTTCTCTTCCATCTCTTTCATCATCTTCTGAACGAGAGACAATGGCAAAGCTGGTTCTTTCTCTTCAACTACAGGTTTAGTTTCAACTACAGCTTCTTCAGTCACTTCTTCAAAAAGTGATGTGTTGTGTGATTCCTCAAATACTGAATTTTCAGTTGGGGCAACCACATCTTTTTTTTCTTTTTTAATCGGCATGATATTAATGTTAAAATAAAGGGGAGAGTTTTATGCCCTCCCCTATTATATGATTGTTGTTATTACATTGAGATGTCAACGTGTGCGCAAGCAAGTGGGTTATGGAATTTGATTCCCATGTTGCAATCAACCCATACATCACCATAACGCTTTGGAACTCCATCTTCGAGTTTCAATGTATCTCCAGAACGCTCACCCCACAACTGTGTACGCTTGATGTTTTTCATATCAAGGATACAGATACGGTTAGCGAAAGAACCTGGGAATGACGCAGCATCTTCAAAACGCTTGTAAGGAACAAGAACGATACGAGAAGAACCGATGTTCACCTCTTTCAAGTTCAACAATGCGATTTCGTCGTTTGGAGCGTAACGAGTCAATTCTTCTTTGTAAGCCAATGAAAGCATACGGTGGATACGAGGAGTCATGTACGCCATACGAGCAGCACCATACTCACCATATTCAGAAGAAAGAATCATATCCTCGAATGCATCAACCAATGTTCCTGCAGTTGCAAGAGCGTTTGGCGAACCAGCCTCAAGCATAGCAGTGAATACACCACCAGTTGTTTTAGCAGGAGTACCATTCTGAGTGATAACTTCACCTTTTTGTCCTGTCCAGAATGCGTTAGAAAGGTCAATACGGTGTTGGTTAAACATCGCATTACGCTCCATTTCAAGGAAGTTAGAAGTTGTACCCATGTTCTTCAACTTGTGAAGCTCAACCTCTGAGTAGCGGATAGCTTTGTTGAACAACTGGATGTAGTTGTTACGCTCGATAGTTGAAGCACGGAAGTACTGAGCAAAACCTTCAGAACCATCGTGGTCAACAGTTGATACGTTAGCCAAAACATCACCCAATACAACTGCTGGCAAAGTGTCTCCGTTGTAAGGAGAAACAGTGATTGTCAACAACGATGTGTCAACAGCAGTAACACTACCTTTCTGACCGTTAGGGTAAGAGATGATTGTGTTTGTAGAGATGTTATCTACAGAAGCTACAGAGATAGTCTGTGTAGTAGGCCATGCTACAGTTGCAGAAGCAGCTGTCGCAACAAGTGGCTCACGCTGATAACCCATTTCTTGGTAGAAGAATTCATCAGAGTTCACTTGCTCAGCAGGAACCATGTTAAGGAGCTTCAAGTCCATGAACTGCTGTGGAGCAGCATCAAAGATAGCTCGGTTAGTAAGTTTTTGTACTAGCAACGAGATGTCGTGGCCGTACAATGAAGCATACTCTGAACCTACGGAGTTAATGTTCTGGTTCGAGAACTTCGTTGAATTGTCGTTGTACAATGACATAGTTAAACAATTAAATTAGTTTACAAATTTATTAAGCGTAAGGGTCGTTCTTGAATACTCCACTCAAGTGACCATAGCCTTCCATTCCGCTTGGGTTCATCGTTCCAGATGACTTCTGCTTTCTGACTGACTTAGGACTTGAATCAACTATCTTTTGATTCGCCTTACTTTCACCTGACCTCTCAGCGACTTTTCTTACCGACTCCAACATTTTCTTGCCATAAACCGCATATGCGACTAGCTCTGCAGCATCGTCATTATACGACCCATCGGGCTTCATAAACAGACTGTCCACTTTCCCCTCAACCAAGATGTTCCGAATTTTTGACACTTCGGACTTACTGAAGTTAGGGTAAGCCTTACTTAGATTCTCTGCGGAAAGGAGTGCGCTCTTCTTCATCATTTGAAATTCATTCTTCTGACGCTCAAGGAAATCCTCACGCTCTTCATCTAACGCTTGTTTCTCTCCCGAGAACAGTCGTCTTGTTGATTTCGCCAACAAAATCATTTTGTCTTCAAGTTCTTCGTCGTCAATCTCGCCATTTTCATAGGCTTCGGCTAACTCGTCGTACTCATCAGGCAAATAGTGCTGAACGAGGCTCTCAACATCTTGCTCTTCGAAGTCTGATGAGAAGTCCAGTCTTTCCGTCATTTCAAATGCAGCCATATGGTCTTCGCCATTTGCCCACAATTCCACAGCGGTCTTAATCTCTGGTGGTAATGCTTGGAGGTCTGCTGTAAGCGCATCAAAGCTCTTCTCAATTTCAGAACCTTGTTGTGCTTGCTGTCTCCAAGTATCTACCGATGAAAAGAACGTAGATGCATCTTTGATTCCATAATGATTGTTTAAGAAACCTATCATCTCCTTAGTAGGCTGAAAGGTTAATTGGACTTCCTTCTGTTTCGTAGGTTTCATAACCCCAAAGATATCCTCTGGGTCTACATCTTCCTCATCGTCATCATCATAGTCCTCATCATCATCGTCATCATCAGATGCTGCTTGACGGCTTGCATTCAAGCTTTTCATCAAGTCTTGGTACTCCTGGGAATTAGCAAATGATTCATCCATTTTAGCTAACGCCTCTACTTGTCTGAGTTGTTCCTGCGATTCTGGGTCTAAACCTTGAACCTCAAATGAGTCATCATACTCCATTTGATTTGACGCAGCTTCAACTTCTCTTTCAAAGATATCTGGCATACTTATTTATTTTTGACAAAATTACACATTTATTGCATACTGTCTATTTTGATTACTTCTCTTTCTGTTTTAGCACCTTCTTTAGCAGCAATTTTTTCCATTTCTTGTTGATGCTGCATATCCTGCATTTGCATAGCCATCTGCTCTTGACCCTGCTGTTGCTGAGCCTGCTGTTGAGCTTGCTGAGACATCATCATATTGTTTTTAGCTTCCATCTTAGTGGCATCTTTCTGAGCCATAAAGTCAGCCTGCATCTTATCTCTCTGAAATCTACGGATAGCATTTGCAATAGAATCTGGAGTAGAACGATTAAATAATTCAGCAAACATTTGCTGGTCAATTAACTGCGCTTGAAGTAGAGTAAATAGTAAAGAGTTACCATTGTTAATTCCCTGCTCAGCAGACTCTGAACGCTTAATGAATATTCTATAATCTTGTAATAAGTCATCTTCTGTAATGTTGATTGTTTGGAACCCTTTGTCCCCAACAATTTGAGCTAATCTTCGTGGATTATCATGGTAAATCATTTTACCTACCGTAGCAATATGCTCATATGCTTGACGAAGAATTGATGTAAGCGCCCAATAGAAAGGTTCCTGCACCAATGAGCCACGTTGAATTTGCGCTTCAATAACACCAACAAGAACATCGCTTCCCCCTTGAGTTCCAGTCATCGCTTCGTTAACACCTGTAACATCTTGGATACTTTGCTGTACCTGTTGGATTACTTGGAACAATTCAAGGGTTCCTCCACCGATGTTTGTACCATATGTTCCTATGGCGTTCTGTACCGAACCAACACGGTCTGTGTCTACAAAGATTGGTTTTGAAGCGTTGATGTTTCTTGTAATGTCAGCCTCTCCATCTCGGTCATCTACCGCAGATTTAGAAATAACTGTACCAGTTCCACGCATATTGGCCATCTGAGATTCAACTACAGATAGCGTTCTATTCAAGAACCTTTGTGGGTCAATAACATCATCAAGTGGAGTCAATACATCACCACGGTCATATACCCATGTGTAGCACTTGTACGGGAATCGAACATTTGCAGGGTCGTAAAGATTTTTTTCTTGGTAAGGCGCAACTCCGTATTCAAGGATAATATCTCCTAATCCATTTCCAATCTCTTCTTGAGGTAATAGAATGCAGTAACGAAGAACATCAACATAGATTGTATGCTTCTTCTTGTCTCCCATTTCCTTCTGATGCTTGTCAGTGGCAGGCTTAATCAAATCCTTATCCGTGTACTTTGAATCCTCATGGTTTATCATTGTGTAGTAAGGATAACCATACTCATCAAGTACCCATCCATACTCACGCTTATCTAAGTCTTTCCAGTATACCTCATACACTGGAACCTTGCCCGCTGCCTGCGTATAAATACCATTGATAATCTTATGTACGTTGTGTGTATTCTGATTACCATAGTTCTCAATAGCTTCACGCTCTTGGTTTGTCAAATGTTGGAATCGTTCAAAAATGCTTGGCGCATCCATGTAATACCATTCACCCATGAACTCAGCGTCACGCAAGTCAGGCTTTTTAGCTGACATATCCCAAATGAAGAACAATGGGTTTACAGCTTCAGCGCAATAAATGTCATTTGCCTCATATCCTTTGTAGATTCCGATACCACAAAGAGCAAGGTTACGAGTAATCTGAACCTTCAGCTCATCCATGTTTACCTCTTGGGCTACAAATTCGATGAGGTTATTTATATCTTTTTCGTAGTCTTCAATAAACGTGTTGTAGAACATTTGTTCTGTCTCAAACTCCGTGTCTTGAATTCCAACATTGTCTTTAATCAAATCTTTGAAAAAAGGGAATGTATCGGCAATTTTTTGATATGTTTTAAGCTTAGCTAATTCAGACTCACGCTTGTTGATTACAAAGTCAGAAATACAAGTTGCTTTAGCGTCATATGCCAAACGAATAGCATTACCAACGTACTGCTGTACCATTGGTTTAACTACGTTCTTAGTCCACTTCAGACGATTACGAATATCGCCTGATTCGTCAAGGAAGAAGCTTTCGATATCCTCATCAAAAATCCATTGACCGTCACCTCCTTTGAAGAATGACCAGTTGATAAGGCACTTGTTTATATATCTTCGGTAGATGTAATTACTCATCGCAGACAGACAATACTTCGCATAGTCTTTGTGGTACGTCTTGTCTTTTTTGGAAGTCAGCCTATTTGGTCTGATATTTCCCGTGCTGAAAATATAACTCATACTATCTCAATACATCATTTATTCCAACCATAACTTGCTTCTTCGTTTTTCTGTCCGTAGTCTTGATTCCGTAAGAGGTCTCAAGTCTTTTTACCATATCGGGCAGTTGCTCGTGAACCTTTATCATCAGGTCGGTATATTTCTTTTTTTCGTCTATGTCCATTGATGCCAATGTTGAAGCATCCAATACGACCATATTGTTTAGCATTTCAAACATATACTGACTAAGAAGCTTTGCTCTCAATCTGTACTCAGGAGTGAATGTCTCCATTCGTTTTATCCCTGCTCGTATGTGGTCTGGCATCTCTCCAGATGCAAGTATCTTTGCCTCTGAATGTCTGTCGTAGTACTGACCATACACAAGTTCAAGGGCTTTCCCTAATCTGTCTCTTTTGCTCAGTTTGTAGATGGGCGATGTTCTATTCCCCAACAACCAACAGAGTCTTACTTCTTTGACTTTTAAATTCTTGAACTCTTCCGTCTCAGCAAGCTCGGGATATTCAAGTCTTAAGTCACCTTCGGTCTCTAATCCGAAAAGAATTACATCGACTTGCTTTTCTTCCATATCGTTAAATAAAGGGTGGAGGAATTAACCCCCACCCCGTAAAGGTAATAAAATTTATTACACAGCTGGACAACCAAGGTATCCCGCAGTAGTTGCGTAAGAACCGTTCAAGATTGAAGTCAACAATGTAACTGCAGCAGCAGTACCACCGTTAGAGTTATCCAAGTAAACAAGAGCGTTTACTGGCTTGATAACTTGCAATCCAGTTACAGCGCTGTGACGAACCATCTTGCGGTAACGAACGATGTAACGACGGTAAGCAGCAGCTGTAGCGTAAGGATTGTTTCCTGCGTAACCAACTACTTCAGCGTTAGAACCAACTGGAGAAACCCAAGGAGTTGTGTCAGTAATCGCAGAAGGAGCAACTGGAGCTGTAATCTCCAAAGAACCTCCAAACGCAGAATCAGCAGTAATCAACAATGTGTCAGTTCCAGCAGTGTAAGTTGCAGTGAAAGCAGCGTTGTTGTCAGCATTGATTCTGTCAGCAAAAGCTTGACCAATACCATCTACAGTTGGAGCAGGAGAACCAGTTCCAGTTCCAAATCCAAGTGTGTAAGTACGAGTTTGGTAGATAGCACCAGTTTCTTGACCTCCTCCGAAGAAGTTAATCAAGTAAGGAACGTGTACAGTCAACACATAGTTTGTGTTAGCAGCCAATGTAAGGCCTGTCAATACAACAGACTTAGCGTTAGCTGTACCAGCGTTGTTTGCTGCGTAAGTAAAGCTCAATAAGTCAGAAGCTTTAACAATCAAAGAAGGGTTTCCACCTTCGTCTTTAACTGTTAATACTCCGTTAGCAAGAGCCGTGTCTGCAGCTAATGGCGTGTTCAGAATCGTAACTGAATCCGCAGTGATTTGAGGCAATCTGTAATTAAAAGCCATGATAAATAAATTTAGACACCGATGTCTCCATCTGTGTAGGTTAAAATAACCATGCACCGTGCATAGATTGAAGCAAAATTAATCATTATTTCATAGCAATTTTTTTAAGTTTTGGCGAATGTTCTTTTTTTCTTTTTGGAGTATATATAGAGTATATACGTAGTATATACGAATATATGTACTCTTTTTCTTTTCTTTCTTTCTTTTACTCCACTTTTCTTTCTTTCTTTTCTTTTACTTTTTCTTTTTTTCTTAACTCGTAAAA
>Ga0247723_1000565_pt1 | contig 24998 bp, 32 predicted proteins | sample MSEWelMarce5H_FC_FD_189079 | JGI IMG/M metagenome (GOLD analysis project Ga0247723, IMG submission 189079) | Subsurface sediment microbial communities from gas well in West Virginia, United States - MSEEL Well Study Marcellus 5H_FC | ecosystem: Environmental > Terrestrial > Deep subsurface >... | reverse complement strand
AATTGGCGAAGACACTAAGCGTGTTGAACGTCTTTTAAACATAACCCGCGAGGAGATTGCCCGTGATACAGTTACTCAAGCAGAAGTTCAACGAATTACTGACCACATTGACCAACGCTTTAACAAGCTTGAAGCAAAAATTGACCAGCTTATTCAAGCAGGGAAATGATGCCAAGTAGCTCTAAAAAGCAACACAATTTCATGGCTGCGATAGCCAATTCGCCATCGTTTGCTAAGAAAGTAGGAATCCCGCAGTCCGTGGGTAAAGACTTCAGTAACGCCGATAAAGGCAAGAAATTTTCAAAAGGTGGCACTATGGCTAAGAGCGACATGAAAGAAGACATGAAAATGGACAAGTCTCAAGACAAAGCCATGATCAAGAAGGCGTTTAAACAACATGACGCTCAAAAACACAAAGGCAGCAAAAGCACAACCCTAGCATTGGCTAAAGGTGGTGCATTTCGCAAGTCTGCTAATGGCGTAGCCAAACGTGGCTTGACCAAAGGCAAGCAAGTTACCATGAAGAAAGGTGGGATGTGCTAATGGCTAAAGCTCCAATCGTCAGCAAAAAAGAGCTAGAAGAGTCTGGCTTTACCAACTTACGCGACTACCTCAATGACAAGCGTGGGTTGACCCGTAAAGGTTCTCCTATGGCTATTAAACGGGCAGATCCTGTGGACTCAGAGTCACGCGAAGGTCGCCGTCTTAGCCCTACAGGTAGCATGTCAGGCCGTGATAGTCTTGACAAGCAGATGAGCGAGTCTGCTCTTGATATGTCTATGGCACAGCGTGATGAAGACGCTGCTTCCAAGTTTTTACGTGCTGGAGAGTCAGGCAATAGCCGTGGATCCAGTAAGTACCGTGAAAGCGGACAGGCTACGGTAAACAAACAAGACGAAGACGCTGCTGAAATGCGTCGTGAGTCTCGTGGCATGAAAAAAGGTGGAGCTGTTAAAAAGATGGCTTCCGGTGGATCGGTTTCTTCCGCTTCTCGCCGTGCAGACGGCATTGCTCAACGTGGTAAGACCCGTGGAAAGATGTGCTAAATGAAATATCCTGACGCTACCCCAGTGGATGAGCCTGTAGCCAAGCCAAAACAGGCAAAGGCCAAGATGTATCCTGACTCAGTCCCTGTGGATGAACCAGTCGTAAAAAAAGCCAAGGGCGGATCCATCCGTGGCGGCGGTATCGAGATCCGTGGCAAGACAAAGGGTAAGATGATTACCATGTGTGGCGGCGGAATGTCGAAAGGCAAAAAATGATGTCCAGCAGAGGCATGGGTGATATTAACCCTTCCAAAATGCCATCAGCCGTAAAGAAAGCCCGCCGGGACGATACTGCGTTTACACAGTATGCAGAAGGCGGTAAGGTTGGCTTGTATGCAAACATTCACGCAAAAAGAGCGCGTGGTGAAAAGATGCGTAAGCCCGGAGCTAAAAGTGCTCCGACCGACGCAGCTTTCTTGCAAGCCGCTAAAACGGCAAGGAAATAACAATGGCAACCTCTGGAACCACATCATTCAATCTAGAACTCACAGAAATTGTTGAGGAAGCATTTGAACGTGCCGGTTCTGAACTCCGTTCTGGTTACGACCTGAAAACAGCCCGACGCAGCCTAAACCTGTTATTTGCAGACTGGTCTAATCGTGGTGTCAACATGTGGACGTTTGAACAAGGCACGATCACGCTAATTCCCGGCGTTAGCACGTATGCGCTACCCAACGATACCGTAGACCTTTTGGAGCACCTTATACGCACTGGCGCTAACTCCGTGGCGACTCAGGCGGATCTAACGATCACCCGTATTAGTGTTTCTACCTATGCAACCATCCCAAACAAGCTCCAACAGGCTCGCCCGATACAGATTTGGGTGCAAAGGATGGACGGTCAGATCAATTTGGTTGACTCCACTGTAACTACAGCAGTTGCTGCAACAGATTCGACAATCTACATCAGTAACATAAACCCGCTGCCATCGGCAGGGTTTGTAAAGCTAGACAATGAAATCATAAGCTATAGCTCGGTAACCGCCACAGGTGGTACAGCCGGAACTCTGAACTTTTGTGGTCGGGCACAGCAGGACACCGTAGCAGCTACACATGCTGTAGCAACTCCAGTCTATTGGACTAGACCACCAGCCGTAACAGTCTGGCCTACCCCAGACAATACAACAACTTATCAGCTTGTTTACTACCGTATGCGCCGGGTTGATGACGCAGGCAGCGGTGTAAACACTATGGATGTCCCATTCCGGTTCTTGCCTTGCATGGTTGCAGGGCTTGCCTATTATTTAGCGTTAAAAGTGCCCAACGGGGCACAGCGCCTAGAGATCTTAAAAATGCAGTATGACGAAGCTTGGGAACTAGCTTCTACAGAAGACCGTGAAACAGCCGCTCTGCGGTTTGTTCCTCGACAGACTTACATCTAAATGGCTAATAGGTTTGCTTCAGGTAAGAAGGCAATTGCGATCTGCGACAGATGCGGAGCGCAGTTTAAACTTGTTGACCTGAAAAAAGAGATTATTAAGACTAAGGTCTATGACCTTTTGGTCTGTAAGAGTTGCTGGGATCCAGATCAGCCACAGCTTCAGTTGGGAATGTATCCTGTAGATGATCCTCAAGCTTTAAGGAATCCTCGTAGAGATACCACATATTTTACCGCCGGTCAGATGACTGACGGATACAATAGTGGTGGATCTAGGGACATCCAGTGGGGATGGAACCCTGTTGGTGGATCAAGTTTTTTTGATGTAGTGTTAACCCCAAATTATTTGGTTGCGACTACAAGTGTTGGTACAGTAAGCGTTTCATAGGAGTTAATCATGGCATTTACAAAATCTGCAGACGGTGTAGCCTCTAAAGGCAAAACCAAAGGTAAAAATCTTGGCGATAGCGGCCCTTCCGTTGGTATTCAGCATGGTGGAAAAGGCGGCAAAGGCGGAAAGACCAACGAAGAAATGCTGAAGCTAGGCCGTGGCCTTGCTAAAGTAGCTAACCAAAAGCGAGGTTAATATGGCTATCAACAACAAACCTGCATCAGCTTACGCTGCACCGCACACTATGTCTGGTAAGACTGTAGCTATTTCTGGCAACCCCGGAAAAGAACCCAACCGTAGCAAGCTGGACACCTACGATGTAAGTATTGGCGGCATCAGCAAATCTGCTGGTAATGAGCCAACCAAAACCTCTGGCATCAAAGTCCGTGGAACTGGCGCAGCCACCAAAGGTTTAATGGCACGAGGCCCAATGGCATAAAGTATGAACTACGCTGCTCTAGTTACTGCAATCTCCGATTACACGGAGAACACGTTCAGCACTACTGACATGAATACGTTCATTCAGCAGGCAGAGCAGCGCGTTTACAACACCGTTCAGTTCCCCTCGTTGCGGAAAAACGTGACGGGGTCAGTTACAGTTAACAATAAGTACCTGTCGTGCCCCAACGACTACCTTTCGTCTTATTCTCTAGCGGTAATTGATGCGGCTGGGGTGTACACGTTTTTACTTAACAAGGACGTCAACTTCATTCGTGAAGCGTATCCACAGCCGACCGACACAGCCATCCCTAAGTACTACGCCTTGTTTGGCCCAACAGTTACTAGCTCCGCAATCAGCAATGAGCTTTCGTTCATTCTTGGCCCAACGCCGGATGCTACGTATTCTGCAGAGCTTCACTACTACTACTACCCAGAGTCCATTACCACTGCGTTAACCACTTGGTTAGGTGACAACTTTGACTCTGTGCTGCTTTACGGCGCGTTGGTAGAAGCCTATACCTACATGAAGGGCGAAGCCGACATGGTTGCACTGTACGATGGCAAGTACAAGGAAGCGTTAATGCTTGCTAAACGTCTGGGTGATGGCCTTGAGCGTAGCGATGCGTATCGTAGTGGTCAGTACCGCGCTGCGCCTTTACCCCAGAATAATGGGGTCATGTAATGATCGTCCAAACACAGACTACTTCATTTAAAGCAGAGGTGTACCAAGCGGTGCATAACCTGCTGACGGACACAATCAAGATCGCCCTGTACACGGCAGATGCTAATCTTAACGAAGATACCACGGTGTATAGCACCTCAAATGAGGTTGTAGCGTCAGGCTATACAGCAGGTGGTCAGGTTATGACAGGCGTTGCGCTTAACACCTCTGGCTATACGGTGTACGTTAACTGGGCTAATGTTTCTTGGTCAACATCAGTGACAGCACGGTGTGCCTTGATTTACAATGCCAGCCAAGGAAATAAGTCCATTGCGGTATTGGATTTCGGGTCAGACAAGACATCTACCGGTACGTTCACCATCACAATGCCAGCCAATACAGCCACTTCTGCGTTAATTCGCAGTTCTAATTAGGAGCCACCATGCACAAAGAACAATCAGGTTTTGGAGACAACGCTGTAGCCACCCTGCAAGCTAATGCGTCTATCCCAGAGGGTATGGGCATCGAAGGTTACTACCAAGTTGAGTGCCGTGATGCACAGGGCAACCTCAAGTGGGACGAAGAGTTCCCTAATTTAGTCGTAGCCATTGGTAAGCAGTTATTGCTGGACACCTTGCTCCGCACCTCTGGAACATACACCACAGTCGGGCCATTCCTTGGCCTGATTAACAACAGCACCACATTTGCAGCAGCAGACACTATGTCTTCTAAGACGTGGACAGAGTTGACTACCTACACCGTTGGCGGTTCAGGTGTGCGTGGTACTGCGGTATTCGGCGCAGCTAGCTCGTCAGGGTCAACCCCATCAAACGTTACTACGTCTACAGCCACAGCGATTACCTACACGATGACGGGTTCTGCTACTGTTTACGGTTGCTTCTTGGTGACAGGTACTGGCGCAGTCAGCACAATCTCTAGCACTGCGGGTACTTTGTACTCCGAAGGAAACTTCAGCACTGCCAAGACTGTTACTTCTGGCGATACCGTAACTGTTACCTACTCGACTACCGCGACTTCATAAGGGGTCTTAAATGGCTCTAGCCCTTAATGACCGGGTACAACAGACTGGCACAGCCAATACCACAGTAAGTTTTACGCTTACTGGCTCTGTCGCGGGCTTCCAATCTTTTGCCGTGGTGGGCGATGGCAATACCACGTACTACTCTTCCTTTGACGCTACGGGTAATTGGGAAGTTGGTGTTGGGACTTACTCGACTACCGGGCCTACGCTAACACGTACAACCATTCTGGCATCCAGCAACTCTGGGTCAGCAGTTACGTTTACTGGTACGGTCAATGTATTTGTAACCTACCCGTCTGAGAAGTCCGTTAATTTGGATGGGTCTAACAACGTCAGTGCGTTGGGCACAATTGCTTCCGGCACTTGGCAGGGCACAACCGTAGCCGTGGCTTATGGTGGCACAGGCGTAACTTCCTCCTCCGGCGCTAACTCGGTAATGATTCGTGATGCCAACCAGAACGTATCTATTAACCGTTTAAACCAGTCCAATACCTCTATCGCAGCGGCAGGTGGCACAACGGCGCTAACTGCGGCATCTAGTTACTCTCAGACCCTTACTGGCACAGGCAATCAGACTTACACAATGCCTGATGCGACTACCCTGAGTACAGGCGTAGCGTTTGGGTTTAACAATAACGCAACTGGAACACTGACACTCCAAGACTATGCCACTGGCTCGATTGGAACGATTACCTCTGGTGGCGCGATTGAACTTGTATTGGTATCTAACGCCACTGTTGCGGGTACATGGGACTACCACGGGTATCTCCCAGAGAATGTGACTTGGGGTACTAACGCCCTTAACATGAACTCTACGGTCGTCACAGGCGGTACATGGCAGGGCGGAACTATTGCTAGTAATTACGGCGGTACAGGACTAACAAGCTATGCTGCTGGCGACATTTCTTACTACGTTTCTGGCACTGCCCTGTCTAAATTGCCGATTGGCGCAAACGGATATGTTTTGACTTCAAACGGTACGGCTCCGACATGGGCAGTAAGCACTGCAGCCTCAGTTGACCAAGCGTACTATTTAGCTTTTATGATGGGATAAGAAATGGCTACCTACACCAACGTATCGTATGGGGTTAAGAACATAAGCACGAGCGGTTCAACCGTTACAACAGTCGCTTCTGGCACATTGGCTGTAGCCAGCCTTGTGGTGTCTAACACTTCCGTTTCTCCAATTACCTGTGACGTTTACATCACCCGTTCGGCGGTCAACTACTATTTAGTAGAGACAGCAACCGTCCCAGTTGGCGGATCGTTAGAGGTAATCCAAGGTAACAGAATTATTTTGCAGGCTTCAGATGTTTTGGTAGTACTCTCAAGCGCAGCAACATCAGCAGACGCTTGGGTATCAGGATTAACGGTGGTCTAAATGGCTTTTATAGGCAACACCAATATTACACAGGCGTTTACACCAGCCATTGATTATTTCAATGGTAACGCTTCTACTACGGCGTTTACATTGTCTCGACAAGTTGCGTCTGTAGCGCAGATACAGGTCACGGTTGATAACGTAGCCCAGAACCCTAGTTCGGCGTATTCAGTCAGTGGTAACACCATCACGTTCACTTCTGCTCCGCTGACAGGGGTTAACAATATCTATGTGTACTACACAAGTCCAATAACTCAGGTTATCGCAACCAGCGGCGGGACTACCTTACCAATAGTTATATCCCCGACCAACATAACCCCGGCTCAAGGGGCAACTTTGGTACAAGACCCTGTAGCTATGACTGCCACAGCGTACTATGCGTTGTATTCGTACCCACAAAGTAATAGCCAATGGCAAATATCTACAAGCCCCATTTTTGCTACAACGGCTTACGATAGCGGCAACCAAGGTGCTGTATCTACTTTTACCAAGCCATTTGGCGGAATAAGTACTAGCACTTTGTACTACTGGAGAGTACGGTATAGGAATAGTGTTACTAACGAATGGTCAGAATATTCAACCCCTACATCGTTCACTACGTCGGCCTCATACACTTACGCGGCTGAATATCTTGTTGTTGGTGGCGGTGGGTCAGGCACTCCTTCTAACCTTGCAGGTACTGGCGGCGGCGGCGGTCGCCTTTTAACAGCGGCTTGGACTGCTGCTATAGGTACAGCATATACGGTAACTGTCGGCGCAGGTGGTACCGGGTCTACTTCTGCCACCAATGCAGGAGTTGCATCTAGCATTTCAACTATCATTACCGCAGCGGCTGGAACTGCCGCAAATGCATCAGGGAGCGGGAATGGCCCCGGTGGTGCTAATACTTGGGCCGCTGGCGGTGGCGGTGGCGATAGTGCTGTAGGTACTAATGCAGGTAATCGCTCACCCGGTGCTGGAGGAGCAGGGACAATTTGGGCTCCTAACAGCACATATTACGGCGGTGGCGGTGGTGGCGGTTCTTATAGCAACCAGTCATCACGCGCTTCTGGTGGTGTCGGTGGCGGTGGACTTGGGGGGTGGTATGCAGCCACTTCAGGAACGGCTGGTTCTCCTAATACTGGAGGTGGCGGCGGCGGCGCTGGAGCAAGCAGCGTCTATGTAGGTAACTTCTTAGGCGGCGGTGGTGGTTCTGGTATTGTCATAATTCGCTATCTTGGCGCACAAAGAGGAACTGGCGGAACTTACTCATCTTCTGGCGGGTACTCGTACCACACCTTCTTAACTTCTGGGACATACACAGCATGAGCCATTTTGCACGGGTTGTTGACGGCGTAGTAGACACGGTTATTGTTGCCGAGCAGGACTTTATTGACACACTACCAGATAAAGACCTATGGATACAAACTTCATACAACACACGTATGGGTGTGCATTACGGTGTTGACAATCAGCCAGACGGTGGCGCGGCGTTAAGAGGAAACTTTGCTGGAGTTGGTTTTATATACGATGCAGAGAATGATGTTTTTTACGAACCCAAGCCGCACCCAATGGCGGTTTTAGACACACGGTCTTGGACATGGGGTTATATCCCATCTGTAACACTATGAAACTTGATACAACACACATTATTCTTGGGCAAGTTCCAGATGTTCTAATACAGAACTTCATAAACACCATTGAGGAACTAGACTGGCTTGTTCTTGATTGGCGTAAGTCGATGATTTCGCACGAAGGGCAATATGACTCGATGGTATTTCGACATGCTCAGTCATATCTTACAGAGGATATACAGAATCAGCCGCTGTTTGGCAAATATGAGTCCGTGCTTACACCGATCATTGACTGGCTGCGTATCTACTATGATGTAACAAACTATGTGGCATTGCTAGCAAGGCTTAAACCAAGCTCTCATGTAAATAGACATGCAGATATAACGCCATTCCTTGAAGACATACACCGTGTCCACATACCACTAGTCACTAACCCGCTGGCTTGCTACGAGATTGACTACGAAACAATAGAAATGCCTCTAGGAGAGGCGGTGGAAATAGATAATGTGCGTTGGCATTCTGCGTGGAACCAAAGTACTACTGAAGACCGAGTACACCTAATTATCAATGTCTATGGGGATAGGCTGTGATTGACCTAGCTGCTGGGCGAGTCCGCAAAGGCTGGGCTACTGGCAGACACATAGAGACGGCGCTGGAAACAGATATTTGGCACCCTAACGGCTTTGGTCGTAGGTATTCCATGCGGGAAAAGGCTGATGGTTTTGAAGATGCGTTCGCTGCCTTTGGTCTTAAACCCCACAGCGTAGAACCTGTATTTAAGATACTTACTGGCAACCACTACATTGATGGCGTACACACGCACATGCATCAGGATACTGCCCCAGAGGGTTTTGCACATGTACGCTGTAACACTATGTTACGTAAACCTACGACTGGCGGTATGCCGTTGTTTGGCGAAGAAAGCATTGAGGTTGAGATAGGCGACCTGTGGATTGTTTTAGCCAGCCTTGAGCAACACGGCTCTACCCCTATGTTTGGTGGGGAGCGGGTAATTTTCTCTTACGGCGCTTTAGTACCTATGGAACAAGTAACGGAAATAACCAAAAAATGAACCCCCCAAAAATATCTCTTGGCTGCGTAGCAAACCTGTACTCACGGCAGATGTACTTTGAACATGCCGGGGACATTGAGGTTGGGCATACCCACCCATTTGACCACCTGTCACTTTTGGCATACGGCGGTGTCAAGTGCATAGTTGACGGGCAGGAATCAGCGTTCTCAGCCCCCTGCATGATCTACATTAAGAAGGACAAAGTCCACGAATTTACAGCGTTGATAGACGGCACGGTTGTTTACTGCATACATGCACTGCGTTTTGGGGATAAAGTTGAGGACATCATTGACCCAGACACCATTCCCAAAGGCGTAGACCCGTTATCCTTTGCCAAACCTACGGTCAACACCTAAAATAAGTGCAACATAAGGAACACCTATGGCTATCAGCACAATAAGTCAGGCAGGTTTAAACGCACCAATAACTTTAACCAGCCCTGTAATTGCTGGTACGCCTACGGGCGTGGGAGTTCTTACATCTGGAACTGCTGTCGCCTCAACATCAGGCACTAGCATTGACTTTACCAGCATCCCGTCTTGGGTTAAACGGGTCACTGTGATGTTTGCTGGTGTTAGTACAAATGGCACAAGCCCTGTGCGACTTCAAATTGGCGGTGGTTCGGTAGAAACAACTGGCTACACAAGCACTTCGACAGTTATGGGTGTTGCAAACGGTACATCTACTGCTGGTTTTGATAGATACCAAACTGCTGCCGCAGACATAACAAGTGGATGGTATGTTTTAACGCTTATTGGGTCAAATTTATGGGTATGCACGGCTCAATATGCGCTATCTACGGCAAGTAATCCCGGCTGGATAACCGGTAATAAAACAACCGCAAGCACTCTTGATCGTGTACGTTTTACCACTGTAAACGGCACAGACACCTTCGATGCTGGCACAGTCAATATTCTTTACGAGTAACCTATGTCATACATCGGCAACACCCCAACTTCAATTGCTTTCCTGACGGATACGTTCAGCGGGGATGGAACAACTGTAGGCTACACCATGACGGTGGCCCCTGCCAACACGTCTTCAATCATTGTTGCTGTAACGGGTGTACTCCAAGACCCAAGTACATACTCCGTATCAGGCACTACCCTGACCTTCTCAGCCGCTCCACCAAGCGGTACAAGCAACATCAGCGTCCGTTATCTTGGCATCCCCGCCAGCGGCGTGACGACTACAGCCTACAGAACCGTAACGAACTTCACCGCAACAGCGGGCCAGACATCATTCAGTGTTCCTTCCTACACCGTTGGCTACATCGACGTTTACAGGAACGGGGTACGGCTAGTAAATAATGGCACTGACTTTGTAGCCACCACAGGCACAACAGTAGTATTGAACAACGCCTGCACAGTAGGCGATGCAGTGGTCACAGAGAGCTTCTTGGTAAGTTCGGTGCTGAACGCCATCCCTGCTACGGCGGGTAGTGTGTCGGATACTTATATTGTTGGAATGTCAGCGTCTAAGTTGACGGGTACTCAAACTATCCCAAAAGCTACATTACCTACTGGTTCTATATTGCAGGCTGTTAACTACCAAACTGGCGCAGTGGCAACAGGGACTGCAACTATTCCTAAAGACGACACAATACCACAAATCACAGAAGGCACAGAGTTTATGACTCTGGCGGTTACACCAATTAGCGCAACAAGCAAGCTGGTAGTTGAAGTACTTTGTAATATGTCGCCCGGAAGTTCAGGCTCTGATATTATCGTTGCGTTATTTCAAGACTCAACAGCCAACGCTTTGGCGGCGGTTATACAGGGTTACTACGATTCTGCTGCTGGAACGCCCATTATTCTGCAGTACTACATGACTTCTGGAACAACATCCTCAACCACATTCCGAATTAGGGCTGGCAAACCGTCTGGGGCAAACCCATATACGTTTAATGGCGCTACAACCGGTAGATTATTTGGCGGCGTTTACTACTCGTCGATCACCATTACGGAGATTGCAGCATGACATTCGCAGTAAACATCGCCCAAGGTGGCTCAAATAACACAACGATGCGTAACCGCATCATCAACGGCGCAATGGTGATAGATCAGAGGAATGCGGGGGCGAGTGTTACTAATACTGTTGGCGGCGTTTATACACTTGACCGTTACGAAATTAGAGGCACTCAAGCATCTAAATGCACCGTACAACAGTCATCAACTGCCGCAACTGGCTTTGTCAACTCTGCATTGGTCACATCTTCTTCTGCATACTCTGTGCTAGTTGGCGATTACTTCATGCTGTCGCAGCTGGTTGAAGGTACAAACATTGCTGATTTTGGTTGGGGTACTGCAAACGCCGCGACTGTAACTTTGTCTTTCTGGGTTCGTAGCTCATTGACGGGAACATTTGGCGGCGCTTTGAGAAATTCAGCAGCTGACAGAAGCTACCCTTTTAGCTACACAATTTCATCAGCGAATACATGGGAACAAAAATCAGTCACTATTGCTGGCGATACTTCTGGCACATGGCTGACAACTACAGGTATTGGAATCCGTATTAGTTTTGGTTTAGGTGTAGGGTCTACATATAGCGGTACTGCTAGTGCATGGGCTGGTGCAAACTACATTTCAGCCACAGGCGCAACCAGCGTAGTCGGCACATCAGGTGCAACCTTCTACATCACAGGCGTACAGCTAGAAGCAGGTACAACAGCATCCCCATTTGAGTACCGTCTGTATGGTACGGAGTTGGCTTTGTGCCAGCGGTACTACTACCAAATACCAAGTTGGTATGTTCCCGCTGGTGCAAATGCGTGGGTAGGAACTTTTCATAAAGTTTCCATGAGGGCAACACCTACACTTGGTGGGGGTGGTTCTGGCTTTAATACTGGTTTTAATAATTCAGAAGCCTTCCTTCCGTATCAAACTACTGCTGCATACCTTACGGCGTTAACTGCTACTGCGGAGCTATAAATGTACAAACTTGCAAAACAACCAAACCAAGTAATCCGTTTATCAGACAGTGCTTGCATCCCTTTTGACTCCGACAACACCGACTACCAAGCCTACCTAGCATGGCTTGCTGAAGGCAACACGCCAGAGCCAGCAGAGGAGAACCAATAATGGCTTTAACACAAGTAGCAGGGGGACTGATAGCCTCTGGGCAAACAATAACCAGCCCAACCCTTTCCAGCCCAACAATTAACGGGACTCCAGTAATGGGCGCAAGCGTGATTACGTCTGGCACTGCTGTTGCGTCTACTAGCGGTACAGCTATTAACTTCACTGGAATTCCATCATGGGTGAAACGGGTTACTGTAATACTAAATGGGGTAAGTACTAGTGGGTCGTCGAATTGGATATTACAACTGGGAAGTGGAAGTATTACTAGTACCGGGTATCTAGGGTCTGGTGCTCGCTTTACAAACGGGGCAGCGGTAACAATTGCAGCTTACACATCTGGTATTGGCATCAATATAGATAACGCAGCCGCCATATTGGGCGGGGCTTTTACGCTAACTCTGTTGGGTAGCAACAAGTGGTCAATTACAGGTTTATTTTCTCGCCCTGCTTCTGATAGTATTTTTAACGCAATAGGGACTATTGACCTTGCAGGGGTGTTGGATAGGGTTCGCCTCACCACAGTCAACGGCACTGACACCTTCGATGCTGGCTCTATCAACATCTTGTACGAATAATGTTCGGAATAGCAGCGTTTGCCCAATCATCCTTTGCCTCGCTTGGCGGGACGGCATTCGTTCTATCCATCTCTGAAGACATTGCCTTAACCGACTTTAGCGCCCAAGCATCTGCGTTTCTGCAATCCATCACAGAGCCAATCGGCATAGCAGACGTTATCAACGACGCAGGGGCTAACTACTTTGGCAGCGTTACAGAGACAATCACGCTGGACGACTTCAGCGCACAGGCATCTACCTTCCTGCAATCTATAGCGGAAGACATTGTTTTAACGGATACCCCGTTAATATCCGCCCAGTTTTCCGTAGCACAGACAGAAGACATCATCCTCGAAGACAGCCAAGCCGTTTACACAGCAATGCTAAATGACCGTGCAGAACCGTTTACCGTGGAAGATAGCAACACCCAGCAGTCTGCGTTCCTACAGAGCATTACAGAACCAATCGCCGTAGACGACATACGGGCTATGACGGCGCAGTTTGCCGTAGCTATTTCTGAGGCTGTTACGCTAGAGGAAGCCGAAACCATTGCTGCCCAGTTTGTAGCCAGCATCACCGAAGACATCACGGTTACTGAAGCCATCACCATAATTTCTGTGTTCTTCTTGGACGTTACGGAGAATTTTGGGGTAGATGCAACCCAGACCGCCATCCTTGAGGTTTACTTCACGGTCATTGAAAATATCAGTATTACAGACGTACCAGCCGTCCAAGCCGCGTTCCAAGCCGTTATTGCTGAAAACATCAATTTGTTGGACAATACAGAGGTAGCGGGCTGGATTAAAATTATCGACGACCAGACGGCAAACTGGGCGCTTATCAACAACCCTGAAGCAGCAAATTGGGCCACGTTAAGCACTGCTCAAACTGTGAACTGGGCGGTAATCAACAACCCCGAAACAGCAGGCTGGACAGCAGTGGATACAACAGATGCCGCAGGCTGGACACCAATAGACAACTTACAGTAAAGGAACCTTATGACTACTGCATCAACACCCCTTTTGGGTTTAGCCCTCCCCGTTACAGGCGAATTGTCTGGCGTATGGGGCGATACCGTCAATAACGCAATTACATCCTTGCTTGACGATGCAGTTTCAGGAACCACTACCCTTAGTGCTGATGCGGATGTAACGCTTTCCACCACCGTTCAGGTAGCAAACCAATCGCGGCAGGCAATCATTTTATGGACTGCGGGGGGTACAGTTACCCGGACAATCACGGCTCCAGCACAGTCAAAGACCTACGTTGTCATTAACAAGACATCCAGCACACAGAGCATCAAACTCGTAGGTGTTGGGCCAACTACAGGAATCACTGTCCCAGCAGGGTACAAGTGCGTAGCTGCTTGGAACGGCTCTGATTTTGAGGCTATTTCACTTACATCTGCGACTGGCACTGTTCCCGTAACCAGCGGTGGCACAGGGCTAGCAACTCTTACCCGTAACAGCCTAGTCGTCGGTAAAGGCACGGACAACGTAGCTTTTGTAGCCCCCGGAACTGTTGGAAACTTTCTTGCTTCTGCTTCTGATGTGGCAGTATTTAACGCATCTATCAGCACTACAACAATGACCGTGGCTGCGGTAACCTCTGGGACTATTGCTATTGGGCAGGTGCTTACTGGTACAGGAGTTACTGGGGGTACAACAATCACTGCCCTTGGAACAGGTACGGGAGGCACAGGAACATATACGGTAAGTGCATCGCAGACAGTGTCTAGCACCACAATAACTGGAACGGCACAGGTATGGCAGTCCACAACAACCTTACCCGTGACTAATGGCGGGACAGGGCTAGCAACACTTACCCGTAACAGCGTTGTTATCGGCAAAGACACAGAAAATGTAACCCTAGTAGCTCCCGGAACTGACGGAAACTTACTTACTTCTACTGCGTCCGTAGCGGTGGTTACTGCAGCCATTAGTAGCACAACAATGACTGTATCTGCGGTTACCTCTGGAACCCTCTCCATTGGTCAGACCATCTCTGGCACAGGAGTTACCGTAGGGACAACTATTACCGCGCTTGGTACAGGCACAGGCGGTACAGGCACATACACGGTAAGTGCGTCACAAACAGTATCATCCACAACCATAACCGGTACAGTTCAAGTGTGGCAGTCTGCGGCTAACCAAGGAATTGGAGTAGGGCAAACTTGGACAGACGTATCTGCCTCACGTGCTCTCGGCACAACATACACAAATAGTACAGGAAAACCTATCGAGCTTTCTGTTCTTGGGTATACAAACGGAGCCAGTGGCGGGGCTATGTACTGCACTATGAATGGTGGTGTATCAGTGTATTTTGGAAATTGGTACACACCGGGTGGTAGTTATCCTTTTGCAGGTACTATTATTGTTCCCGTTGGGGCCACTTACTTGGTAGCGTTTGCTATTACAGTAGGGTCTCCTTCATTAAATGCATGGTACGAACTGCGTTAAATAGTAATGTTTAATTTTTTGTGATTGATGCAATTGCCTCTGCTCAAATTCAATGGCCCAACACCGAGACAAGAATTGTGTTGGTGTGCCGCGTCGTCTTGCCGCAGGAGAAGTATGGAGCCAATGAGTTTTTAGACAAAGACGGGAGGGTGTGCCGCTGGGTTCTGGAGGTCAAAAATGATCGACCCAATTAGCGCATTTGCCATAGCACAGGGTGCTATAAAAGGCATCCAAGCCGCAATCAAAATGGGCAAGGATGTCCAAGGCATCACGAATGACGTGATGAAGTTTTTTGACGCAAAGGATAAGGTAGCTAAGGAAGCGGTAAAAGACCCGAAGAAGAAATACAGTTCAGACACCAGCCAAGCAATGTCCACGGTCATGCAACTGCATGAATTAAACAAAGCTGAGGAAGAACTGAAGTGGCACTTTATCAACCAAGGTCAAAGTGCCTTGTGGACGCAGATTGTATTGGAGCGCAACAGCATAGTGCAGCGCAGGAAAGTGCAGGAGATACTGGATGCTAAAGCGGCTAAGAACAGGAAGGCGGAAATTGACGAAGCCATCACGATGGCGCTTTGTATCTTAATAGCAGCAGCAATATTTGCGCTGGTGGGTATTGGAATTATTGCTTTGAAAGGTAAGTGATGGCTGATGAAGGTTTAAACGCAAATACTACCTTGGATAAAGTTCTTGGGTATGTGGATTCGCCGTTTAAACTAGCTGCCATCCTTATCATGGGTTTGGTTGCCTTTGCTGGCTACTTTGTTTACACAAACCAAGACCTACTCATTGGGGCTTACAAAGAATCCAAGAAGATACCCAGCATTGCAGAAGACCGTGTTGAGGATGCCTCCGCCCACCTATTCAAAACCACCAACGCCACTATCGTTGCAGTGTTCAAGGTCAACCCGATGTTTGGTACTCGTGTCCTATACCGAGCCTATGCAAAGGACGGCAGAGACAAAACCAACGACGGACTAGATGTAGGACTGTTTACACAGAACGCAGCCAATAACGCTGACGTTGTGAAGCTGATGGCAAACGAAATACCTTGCGGGGAGTACCGCACGGCGCAGTCTGAAATGGGTATTTGGTACATCAACAAGGGTGTTACATATACTTGCAGAATCAGTGTTCCACCAGAGCCGGGGCGGTTTGTGGGGCAGATAACCGTGGGATGGGAAACCGAACCCGAAAACTTAGAATCAGCACGAACCATGCTGAGTATTGCCGCAACTATGCTTTCAAGGAGTAAACAATAATGTTCGACATTTCAGGACTGCTGCAAGTAGGCGGCAAAATCATCGACAAACTTATCCCCGACCCTGAAGCTAAGGCACGGGCGCAGCTTGAACTCGCCACCCTTGCCCAAAACGGCAAACTGGCTGAAATGGCAAACGAGGCAGAACTATTTAAAGCCGAGCAGCAAAACACCACAGACCGCTGGACTGCGGATATGTCCTCAGATTCGTGGCTGTCTAAAAATGTGCGCCCAATGACCTTGGTATATATCCTGACAGCGTACCTTACGCTGGCTATTTTGGACGGATTTGGCTTCAAGATTTCCGAGTCTTACGTTACGCTGCTTGGGCAGTGGGGAATGCTTGTGATGGGCGCGTATTTTGGTGGCAGAACGCTTGAGAAATTAGCCGATATGAAAGGTAAAAAATGAACCTCTCACCCCACTTTACCCTTGCCGAGTTAACTGTCACAGACCATCGTGAGTTTGACAACAGCCCGACACAGGAAGAAATAAGCAACCTGCAACGCTTGGCGCAACTACTGGAGCAGGTCAAAGAGGCCATTGGCGGCAAGCCTGTAATGATTAACAGCGCCTTTCGGTGTAAACAGGTCAACGATGCAGTGGGAAGCAAAGACTCCAGCCAGCACCGTCACGGTTGCGCTGCTGACCTACGAGTACCCGGCATGACCCCTGATGAGGTAGTCCGTGCGGTAATTGCTGCGGGTTTACCCTATGACCAGATCATCCGTGAGTTTGACCGTTGGACGCACATCAGCATCCCAAACACCGAAACCGCTAAACCCAGAGGGAATGCGCTTATCATTGACAAATCAGGTACTCGACCTTTTGTCTGATTCGTGGGAAAATGAGCTATGCCCTTACAAAAAGTTGTCCTAAAGCCCGGTGTTAACCGCGAGAACACTCGTTACACCAACGAAGGTGGCTATTATGAATCTGAGATGGTTCGTTTTCGTCAGGGCACACCGGAGAAAATTGGTGGGTGGACTCGTCTTTCAGCTAATACGTTTATAGGTCTCTGCCGATCTTTGTGGAATTGGGTTACTACAGCCGGTGCAAACCTTGTAGGCGTAGGCACAGATAAAAAGTTCTACATTGAGCAGACAGGTCAATACGCCGACATTACACCAATATCAGGCACCTACCTACTTTCACCTAGCCCGTTTACAACGATTAACGGGTCGTCTTCGGTTACGGTAGTATCTGCTTCTTACATACCCCTAACAGGCGATTTTGTTATTTTTTCAGGGGCTACAGCAGTTAATAACGTAACTCTTAACGGAGAATACGAAGCCACAGTGCTGTCAACTGTAACTACCACGGGGAGTATCTCCGGGTTTACCCTAACCGTTACGGCGTTTTCTGGTGGTGCTTTAGCTGTTGGGCATGTGCTTACTGGCACAGGAGTTACCGCAGGCACTAAGATTACTGCCTTTGGTACAGGAACCGGAGGAACTGGTACTTATACAGTTAGCGCCTCACAAACTGTCGCCTCTACCACTATTACAGCTACTCCAGTAGCAAGCTCATACCAAGTAACTGCTACCACCGTGGCAAACGCCTCTGGTTCAGGGGGTGGTTCCGTAGTCTATGCAGCGTACATACTACACATCGGCTCGGCTATTTCTACCAGCGCTGCTGGTTGGAGCGCTAATTCATGGAGTAGTGGAAACTGGGGCGGATTAGGATACGATGCACGGGCTACCCTTAATGTATGGAGCCAATATAACTTTGGTGAAAACCTCATACTTGGCCCAAAACTGGGGCATTTGTACTACTGGAACGCCACTACAGCGCCGACTGTATTGTTTCCCACCACGGTAACAATCTCTAATGCAACCCCTGCGGTTGTTACTTTAACTAGCAATACAACTACACCCCTACCAAGTGGTACCGTGATAATGTTTGAGACCACAGGGGCGTTGCCGTTACCCCTTGTGCCGTTTACTGTGTATTACGTTACATACGTTACAGATACTACTTACAAGCTGTCCACTACGTATGCAAATTATGTGGCAGGGACTTTTATAAACACCACTTCCGCTGGGTCGGGGGTTCAAACGCTTTCCCCCCGTGCTGTACTTGTGTCATCTTTGGCTGGGGCTAGCGACGTTCCAGACTTCCAAAACTCAATTTTGGTGTCAGATGCCAGCCGGTTTACATTCTGTTTTGGTGCTACCGACTACCTTAGCACAGTGTACGACCCCATGCTGATTCGCTGGTCTGACCAAGAGAGCGTTACCAACTGGACACCTGCAATTACAAACCAATCTGGTAGCCTGCGCCTGTCGCATGGTTCTGCTATTCAGACAGCACTGCAAGCCCGCCAAGAGATTTTGGTGTTTACTGACTCAGCACTATATTCCTTGCAGTATCTTGGGCCACCCTATGTTTGGGGTTCTCAACTACTAAGCGATAACATCTCTATTGTGGGCCTTAACGCCGCAACGTACACCAACGGCACTGCGTATTGGATGGGGCAAGATAAGTTCTACAAGTATGACGGTCGGGTGCAAACACTGCGCTGCGACTTATTGCGCTTTGTATACGACGACATTAACCGTACACAGTTCTCTCAAATATTTTCCAGTACCAATGAAGGCTTCAATGAAGTCTGGTGGTTCTATTGCACGGAAAATAGCACAACGATTGACCGCTATGTGGTGTACAACTATGGCGAAGATATTTGGTACTACGGTAGTATGGCTCGTACTGCGTGGTTAGATTCGTCTTTGCGGAATTACCCTGTTGCGGCTACTTATGTAAATAATTTGGTCTATCACGAGAGTGGTGTAGACGACGGCACTTTAGCTACGCTTGTACCTATTGTTACTAGTATCACAACATCTCAGTTTGACATTGGTGACGGGCACAACATGGCGTTTGTATGGCGTATGCTGCCTGACTTAACCTTCCGTGGCTCTACAGATGGAACAACACCTAGCCTGACTATGCAGCTTTTACCGTTGCAGAACTCTGGTTCTGGGTATAACAACCCTCTGTCAATCGGTGGTACAAGCTCTACAGCCTCATTGCCGGTAACAGCTACGCAAACATACCCAATTGACCTAGACACCTTTACTGGGCAAGTCAATATCCGGGTTCGTGGTCGGCAGATGTCTATGCGGATTACTTCAAATACGCTAGGTACCCAGTGGCAGTTAGGTGCGCCACGTATTGATGTACGGCCTGACGGTCGCAGGGGTGGTTAATGGCACAGAAAAACGTAATTGCTCCTAGATTGCCCAGTGCACCAGACCAATACGACCGGGTTTACCAAGACCAACTAACCAACCTGCTGCGGTTGTATTTCAACCAATTGGACAATAACAGCCCAATCAATATCTCCACACAACGCAACGGAGCCAATATAATTGCGGCATTGAGCGCACCCCCTGTCCCCGGAACAGCCACTCCGAGCTTGCCAACTGAGGCAGATTTAGCTAACCTTCGTGTAGGCGATGTCTACTACGATACAACCGCCAGTAACGTGCTGAAAGTAAAAGTATGAGCCTACAGAATCTAGCAACCCAAATGGCGGCGCAAGGCCGTGGCCCAGACCGGACGCTTGTACATATGTCACCCAAAGAGGTGCAAGGACTTCAGGCTCTTGCTATGGCGCATGGCGGATCATTAACCATTAACCCTGAAACAGGGTTGCCTGAAGCAGGCTTCTTAGAAAACATCCTACCTGCAGTCGCAGGATTCGCACTTGATGCTTTCCTCCCCGGCGCTGGTGAGGCGTTAGGTGGTATGTTTGGTCTTGAGGGTGCTGCAGCAAGCCAAGTAGGTTCAGCACTTGCTGTTGGTGGAATCTCTGGTTTGGCCTCTGGTAGCCTTGAGAAGGGCATTATGGCTGGTATGGGTGCTTATGGCGGAGCAGGATTGAGCCAAAGCTTAGGAAACATGGGTGCTGGTGTAAACGCTAGGGCAGTAAACGCAGAATACGACACAAGTATGCCAAACCTGACAGATACAGAGCGTGTTGCAGCTATTCAAGCCGCATCCAAGCCTGATATTGGCACAGGTTTTAGCGCAGCAGCAAAAGCACCTATGGACTTCCTTAAAGACAACAAGATGAGTCTTGCAATGCTTGCAGCGCCAATTTTAATGGACTCATTTGGCAATAAAGATTCTGGGCCAGAGGCAAACCCTTCTCCGGGATATATCCGCACAATGAAGCGTGATCCTGTTACCGGGCGGATATATCAGGAAAGCGCAACTCCTACATCAGAGTGGGGAGGTCGTTCCGTTGGAACATACGGCGGCGTTCCTGCGCGTGGTATGGCTGAAGGTGGAGCCGTTTCAGACTCACAAAAAGCATTTGATTACCTCATGGGTAAACCCGGATCAACCAATCCAATGACGTTTACAGAAAAAACAACAAAGGGCCCAGAAATGCCGTCGGATTACGGAACTCGTAAAGGTGGGAAATACATACTTGATGCTCTTACAAACAGCTATATTTGGGTTCCGGATGCAGATTCTGGGATTTCTGCGCTAGATAAAGCTAACCAAGAACGCCTTGCTGCGGCTAATCGGGGTGGAGGAGGTGATCGCGGAGAACAAACAGGAGACGGATATTCCGCGCCTTCAAGCCCTCTTTCTAGTCCAATGAGTGGTGGTTTAATGTATGGCTTGGTTGATACTTACGGAAATATATTAGGTGGCGCACTACCCGGCGGGCTTATTGCACAACAAGTAGCTCAAGCTATGAACCCACAAGCAGTAGCAAACGCTAGTGCAGCATCAGCAGCGGCCCAGCAAGCAGCACTGAATGGCTATACGTCAGGGAAAATGTTCGGCGCTCCCCCAAGCTCTCCAGCAACCTTTGGCGGTGCTGGCTACGGAACTCCCGTAGGTTCGGGAGGCTATGGAGTTACCGGACAAACAGGTGCAGGTTCAATTGGTAACCCAATGAGTATAGATGCAGCAACAGCACAAGGGCAGCAAGCCGGAGCCGCAGCGAGTGCCCAAGCTGCTGCAAACCAAGCGATGACAGATGCTGCAAATGCACAAGCAACAGCAAACGCAATAGCGGCTGGCGGTCAGTCTTATTCATCAAATCCTGACGGAAGTCTTAGTCCAACAGGCGGTAATTCCGGTCAAAGTCCCGCTGGTGGAGATGTTGGCGAAGGTGGTGGTTATGGTGGTTATGGTGGTGACGGCGATTGCGTAGACCCCAAAACACATGTGCTTTTAGCTGACGGTTCTGAAGTTCAGGCTGGCTCATTAAAGGTCGGTGATGTTGTACACACGCTCCACGAGGACACCTTTGAGTATGGCGACTTTGAAGTTGTTTACGCAGAAACAATCCAGCAGCCTAAGAGCATCGTTAAGTTTACCGATGGCAGCGAAATCACTACATCCCTTTCCCACAAGTTTTTGCTTGTTGACCGGGAATGGAAGCGCGTAGATGCCTTAAAAGAAGGCGACGCTATTGAGACTGCGCCAAACGTAAACGCAGAAGGTTTCAAAGTTGTTGCTTCACTAGAGCAAATCGGCACTGGGGATGTAGTCAAACTGACTATCGACCAAGCGCACACCTACATATCTGATGGCCTTGTTTCGCATAACAAGTTTGCCCGTGGCGGTAGTGTTAGACCATCAAACTTCTACAAGAACGGCAAGTTCAACTTCCACCCTGCACAGGTCTATGCTGACGGCGGTATAGCTGCCTTGGCTGGCGGCGGCTTAGGTTCTCTTGGCGGCTACTCTGATGGCGGTCAGCTACTCAAAGGCCCCGGAGACGGTGTGTCGGACAGCATCCCAGCTAGAATTGGACGCAACCAGCCAGCACGTTTAGCCAATAATGAGTTTGTAATTCCTGCACGTATCGTATCTGAACTAGGTAATGGCTCGACAGATGCAGGAGCAAAGGCACTTTATAAAATGATGGATCGCATTCAAGCGGGACGTAAAAAGTCTATTGGCAAAGGAAAGATTGCCGTAGATTCAAAAGCTGTAAAACATTTACCAGCATAAGGAATAATCATGGCAGATCAAACAGTACAGTATCAAACGGGCTTTGCCCCTCAAATTGCTCCTTACGCAGAGACTCTGCTTGGTACAGCGCAGCAAGCCGTATCTACCCCGTACCAAAGCTACGCAGACTGGGCTAAGTCACAGGGCCTTTCAGGAGATCAGGTTGCAGGCTTTACCGATCTTCAGAAGCAAGCGTTTACACAAGCAGGTGGAATGGGGCAAGACCCTAACTCTTTAGCTGCGGCGCAAGGTTTAAAGAATCTCTCCGGTCAACAGTTTGGTCAGCAGCAAGCTGATCAATACATGAGTCCGTATATCCAAAGCGTGATTCAGAACCAACAACGTGATGCTGCAAGGATGTCAGCCATTCAAGGAACCCAACAGCAAGCCCAAGCAGCACAGTCTGGCGCTTTTGGTGGCTCTCGTGATGCAATCATGCGAGCAGAACGTGAGCGTAATTTAGCTTTGCAGCAAGGTGATATCCAAGCTGCTGGCTTACAGAATGCTTACACCAATGCCCAGAATCAGTTTAACGCAGACACAAGCCGTGGTTTGCAGGGTTACGCTGCGTTAGGTTCTCAAGGTCAAAACCTGTACGGTCAAACCACAGGCAACTTAAACCTGCAGAACGCACTAGGAACTCAGCAGCAGCAACAGGTTCAAAATCTGCTTAACGTTGGAACTCAAAACTACAACGCAGAGCAAAACTACCCATACAAGCAAATCGGCTTTATGTCTGACATTGTTCGTGGTTTACCAACCTCACAGCTTGGATCTACCATGTACCAAGCTCCTCCCTCAATGCTGACCCAAGTTGCTGGTGCAGGCATTGCTGCCAAGTCCGCTGGTCTGTTTAAACAGGGCGGACAAGTTCGTGCTGGTCTTGCGGATCTTGCTATAAGCAGAATGTAAACTATGATCAATGTAACTCAAATCACACGTAAGCTATCCATGCTCCCCGATGGGGAGTTAAAGAATTTTGCAGAAATGCATAAGCAGGATCCTTACACGTTCTCACTGGCAATCTCTGAGTCTGTCCGCAGGAAAGATCTTCGGTCTGCACCTCGCCCAGAGGAACAACAGCCTACAGTGGCTGATCAACAGCTTTCTGCAATGGAAGAGTTACCAGAAGATGTAGGTATTGCTGCCTTGCCAATGAGCATGAACTTAGCCTCTGGAGGCATTGTCGCCTTTGATGATGGTGGTGATGTTTACAGCAACGAAGGTCGCAACGCAAAAGCCGATTACCGTGAATACGCCTTGGCAAAAGCCAAAGAAAATGGCGTAGACCCAGTGCTAGTTGACTCTATCTTTAACATTGAGTCCGGTTACAGGGCTGACGCTCAATCTCCAACAGGGCCACAGGGTATCGGTCAACTTACCAAAGCCACCGGTAAAGCCTACGGTGTAAACCCAGAAGACCGCAAAGATCCATACAAAAACATCGACGCTTCCATTGCGTTTATGGCTGATTTAAACAAGAAGTACGCTGGTGACCCGTCTAAGATTGCAATAGCCTACAACCAAGGTGAGACAGTCTTAAACAAGCATCTACGTGCAAACAAGGGCGAGTTAAACGCCTCTGCTTTACCGACTGAAGCTCAAGGCTACCTGAAGAAGCTCCAGAAGTTTGCGTTTAAACTTGCTCCCGGCTCTACAGCGCAGGCTGAAGCTTTGCCAGTAGACCAACCCCCTGCAAAACAAGCTGCTCAAGCTGACGGCTCTGAAGATTTAATCAACAAAGAGATAGCGGCAACAGCCGCCACTGGTTTGGGTTATTACCCTGCCAAAGCAGCATACAACGCACTGCAAGACAAAATTAAAATTGCAGATGCAGCTAGGGTAACCCAAGGAACAGCCGCTGAAACAGCTATGGCTGAACGCGCTGCTAAAAACGCAGCCTTACCAAGACTTGCTGGCCCTTCTGGCGGTGGAGTAACTCAAGCCACAGACAGAATCGCAGCAGAGAAACTGGCTCAAGAAGCTGCCAGAAGGCAAGCTTTGATTACTAGCGGAGAAATGGCTGGTAAATTTGGGCCAAGAGCAGCCATTAGCGGTCTAGGAAATTTAGGAAAATTGGCATTAACCAATCCTGCGGTGCAGGGAATTGGTGCTATCGGTTATGGTTTAGGCAAGGCACAGCAAGGCGTTATGGCTTCTCCCGGAGGAAGTCAGCTTAAAGAAGCTTTGTATGAAAATCCAATGCTTGGTGCTATGGATCCTGATGCAGCCTTTGGCGCTGCCATTATGGATGCCCCAAGAATAGCTGAGAAGCAACAGCAGCAGCTTAACCCTGCAGCACGGGTTGATGACCGTACAAAACGTGATCCTGCCAATTACAGAACGCCTAGTACTGCGACTCAAGATGATAGAACACCTCGTGATCCTGCCAACTATGACATCAAAGATCTGACCAAAAAAGATAAAAAAGAGATTGTTGACGAGGCTAAGGATGCTGTTCCTGCATCTGCAAAAACCAAAGGTTTCACCAACGATGATTGGCTGCAGTTTGGTCTAGCTTTGATGGCTGGTAAATCTCAGTACGCCTTTGAGAACATTGGTAATGCAGGTCTGTCTGCCGTGGCTGGTAAGAAAGAGCGCGAGAAAGAAGAACGCGCTATAGCTTCTAAAATGATGGATAAGACCGACATGACCAAGGTCATTGATAGGTTGATGAAGGATGATCCAGAAC